>LNFM01000212.1_pt1 | contig 148557 bp, 144 predicted proteins | sample 596031 | NCBI WGS metagenome assembly LNFM01 (sample SAMN04254537, study PRJNA301005) | activated carbon metagenome | isolation source: dual media filters at the Ann Arbor, Michigan drinking water treatment plant | place: USA: Ann Arbor
CGTGAAACACCTCCGCGCCGATGATATTGCAGATTGCCTGTGAGAAAGTAGGTCAGCGCCAGAGTCCCCATTCCAAAAAAGCCTCAGTTCTTATTGAACTGGGGCTTTTTTACTTTGTGCTTCGTCGATTCCTGGTCGTGCTTAATCAATCTCAAGCGATCTCTGTAAGAATACGATTGCGCGGCGGCCCTAAACGTTGGCTTGATTTAGATCGGAAGCACTACGGGAGTGCTGAAGGCCCCCGCGTGTCTGTGCTTGCTTCTCAATCTGCACGATCCCGCTCCCCGCTCCAATGCAAAAAGCCAACTACATCGTTGGCTTATAAATCGCGCTGGGCGCTGACAGAATGATAGGTAATCTGGGCGCAGATTAGATCAAGATTAAGTTATCTCGATGGATGAGTACTTCTTCATCAACGTAGCCAAGAAGCTGCTCAATTTCTTCGCTACCATGTCCAGCGATGCGTCTAGCTTCTGAACTCGAATAATTGATCAAACCACGCGCGACTTCATTACCCTCAGCGTCTCGGCACGCGACAGCTGCACCACGTGCGAAGTCGCCAACAACTTGAACTACGCCAATTGGAAGCAGACTTTTACCGATCTGTAGTGCTGCGATAGCACCACTGTCCAGTTGAACAGTTCCGGCGAGCTGGAGATGATCTGCCAACCATTGCTTACGCGCCGCTAGGGGCGTCGAGGTTGCATAAAGCAGTGTGCCTAATATCTCTCCATTTGATAGTCGTGGGAGAACATCAGTTTCACGCCCACTGGCAATCAGAGTGTGGGCTCCACTACGTGCAGCACGTTGAGCAGCCTTGATCTTAGTGATCATTCCACCCTTACTGATGCCCGTACCGGCGCCGCCTGCCATGGCTTCGTATTGACGATCGTCTGCACGGCCCTCGTGAATGAACACAGCGTCTGGGTTGTTGCGTGGGTCAGCGCTGTAAAGACCTTGCTGGTCAGTGAGAATAATCAGCGCATCTGCTTCAATAAGGTTTGCAACCAAAGCGCCAAGTGTATCGTTGTCGCCAAACTTAATTTCATCAGTGACGACCGTGTCATTCTCATTAATGATGGGAATGACGTCTAACTCTAGCAAGGCTTGCAGTGTTGAGCGCGCATTCAAATAGCGTGTACGATCAGCCAAGTCCTCATGCGTCAGCAATACTTGTGCAGTGTTAATTTTGTGGGAGGCAAATGCGCTTTCATAGGCAGTAGCCAAGCCCATTTGCCCTACAGCAGCAGCAGCTTGAAGCTCGTGTATTGAATGGGGTCTACTGCTCCAACCCAATCGCTGCATCCCGGCCGCAATTGCGCCCGAAGTGACAAGCAGAAGTTGCTTTCCTTGGCCACGCAACAAAGCCATCTGGTGAGCCAGGCTGGCAATAAACTCAGGCGAGAGTCCCGCACCATTATTGGTGACGAGCGCACTACCTACCTTGATAACAAGGCGCTGACTATTCGAGATCTGCTTTCTCATCTGTATCCGCTTCAGTATCAATGTCGCTCGCGAGAGCGCGAGGCAGGGATTCTAGATGTTCCATGATGGCGTAGGTTAATGCCTTGCAACCATCACCGCTGATTGCGGAAATAACAAAGTGCTTATCGACTACGCCGTAGCCACTGACCAGCGCTGCAATACGTTCGCTACGCTCGTCTACTGGAATAAGGTCCTGTTTGTTGATCACGAGCCAGCGTGGTTTGTTATAGAGGTTTTCGTCGTACTTACGAAGCTCTTCAATAATCGCGTGTGCTTCGCGAATCGGGTCAACGCTCTCATCAAAAGGCGCGACATCAACGATATGTAGCAAAAGGCCAGTGCGTTGCAGATGCTTAAGGAAACGATGGCCAAGGCCAGCCCCTTCCGCCGCGCCTTCGATCAATCCGGGAATGTCGGCGATCACAAAGCTGCGGTTGTCATCTACACGGACAACACCAAGATTTGGGTGCAGGGTGGTAAATGGATAGTCCGCAACCTTTGGCTTTGCTGCAGATACCGCACGAATAAAGGTCGACTTGCCGGCATTTGGCATACCCAGCAAACCAACATCCGCTAATACCTTGAGCTCCATTTTTAACTCGCGGTGCTCACCTTCTTCGCCTGGAGTTTTTTGGCGAGGTGCGCGATTGGTGCTGGACTTGAAGTGAAGGTTACCTAGACCGCCTTTGCCGCCGCGTGCAATTAGCTCACGTTGTCCGTCACGCGCTAGATCTGCGATGAGCTCACCCGTATTAGCGTCAGTAATGATCGTGCCAACAGGAACACGCAACTCAAGATCTTCTCCGCCTTTGCCGTAGCAATCGGCACCGCGGCCATTTTCACCGCGTTCCGCGCGAAACATGCGCGTATAGCGGTAATCAATCAGGGTGTTTAGATTGCGATCGCCAACAGCGTAAATACTGCCGCCTCGGCCACCATCACCACCGTCTGGTCCGCCGAAAGGGATAAATTTCTCGCGACGGAACGTAGCTGCGCCATTACCGCCGTCGCCGGCGACAACTTCGATTTTCGCTTCGTCAAAGAATTTCATGGTTCGTGTGCTTGGGGCTAAAAATGCAGAGACTAAAAAACAAAAGCCCTACCCGCAAGGGATAGGGCTTCGAGTATTGCCTGTTCAGAAGTTGCTTAAATTAAGCAGCGACTGGAACGATAACAACAGTCTTACGACGTTCAGCGCCCTTGACGACGAATTGAACGGTACCTTCGATCTTGGCGAACAGGGTGTGATCTACGCCCATGCCAACGCCGTCGCCAGCGTGGAAACGGGTGCCGCGCTGACGGACAATAATGCTGCCAGCGGAAACGAGTTGACCACCAAAGCTCTTGACGCCAAGTCGCTTCGATTCTGAGTCGCGGCCGTTACGGGAACTGCCGCCTGCTTTTTTGTGTGCCATGGTGCTGGCTCCTTGATTCTGTCAGTAGTGCTAAAGATTAGCCGGCGATGCCGCTGATCTCGATTTCGGTGTAGTTCTGGCGATGGCCTTGATGCTTCTGGTAATGCTTACGACGACGCATTTTGAAGATCTTGACCTTATCGTGCCGACCGTGCGCAATCACCTTGGCAGTTACAGTTGCACCGTTGATCAATGGGGTGCCGATTTTCACCGACTCACCCTCACCGACCATAAGTACCTGATCCAAAGTGATTTCTGCGCCCACGTCTGCCGGTATCTGTTCTACTTTAAGTTTTTCGCCAGCGACAACACGATACTGCTTGCCACCGGTTTTTATGACCGCGTACATAGGGAACTCCGTTAAAAGTACTACAAAGAACCGAAGATTCTAGTGGCTTTTCTTATGTCTGTCAATGCCTTGTCTGCTTTGGGCTGGCGGGTGCCCAAGCGCTGCAAAACCACGGTATTGTGTGCGTCACTGTTGAACGGAGCACTACATGAAGCAAGGCATCGTTTTATTTGGACATGGCTCACGTAACCCCGCGTGGGCTGAGCCGTTTCATCTGTTGCGTAGCGAAATCGAAAAGCAGCAGCCGGATGCGCAGGTCGAGCTGGGGTTTCTAGAACTAATGGAACCGTCTTTCGCCGATGCGATAGACCGGCTTGCCGCCAGCGGCGCTAACGATGTTGTTGTCGTTCCCGTTTTCATCTCGGCTGGCAGCCATGTGCGCGAAGATTTGCCCAAGTTGACCGAGGCCGCCATGGCCAGCCACCCGGGGCTACGGGTACGGGTGGTGCCGTCGCTCGGGGAGGCGCCAGAAATGCTTGCTGCCATGGCTCGTTATGCGCTGCAGGCTGCTGGCTGACTACACCTACCACGTTGGATTCGGCCCGCTGGCATACGTTGCCTCGGGGCCTACTTATGCTGCAACGGCCACAGAAAGCGTTGTTTCTCCTTTGTGGGGCGCACTTTTTATCGTATTAGCCATAACGGGGGCGACAGGCTGGTTGTTGTTCTGGCGTGAACGCCAACACCGACAGGGGCAGGGTGAAAGAGACCCAGGCGGGGCTGCATTGATTCGCACGGTACTCGATGTGATTCCAGAGCCCGTATTGGTTAAAGACAGACACATGCGCCTAATCATGGCGAATCGTGCCTATGCTGCGCGTGCGGGTCTGCCTGCTGATGCACTGATCGGTAAGGCCGTTCATGCGTTGATGCCTACAGCTGAAGCTGAGCGCGTGAGCGCCGCTGATACCGCGGTACTTTCTTCAAAAATTGACCAGGTCTTTGAGCTGAGCCTCGTTGATCGGGTCAGCAATACCGTGCGCAACTATATTGTCACGGAGCGTTTTGCCAGAAGCGCCGATGGAGAGGACCTGATTGTCGGCATTCATCACGATGTCACGGAGTTGCGTCGTGCCATTGCCGAGTTTTCGGCAGCAATTGAGCAAACGCCATTAGTTGCTGTGCAGGGTTTTAATCGAAATTGCGTATTGACGCATTGGAACAAGGCCAGCGAAAACCTCTTTGGTTTTACTGCATCTCAAGCACTTGGTAGCCGGTTGCAGGACATCATTCTTGAGCCGCGCCAGCAGCAAGTCTTTGAACGGGCTGTTGAAGATGCTTGGGTCGAGAAGCGTCCCTTTGGGCCCCGAGAAGTCCATTTACGTCTTCCCAATGGCCGTCGACTCACGCTGCTACTGACACTGTTTCCTGTTGTTATAGAAGGCGCTGTCGTCGAGCTATTCAGCATGGCTGTGGATGTCAGTGCGCGTGTCGAGGCCGAACGACAGCTTGCCATGCATCGTGACAACCTACAGGCCCTCGTGACAGAACGGACGGCCGGTCTGCTGAAGGTCAAGCATGATCTCGAACAAGCCTTGCATGCACGTTCAGCGTTCCTTGCCAATATGTCTCATGAATTGAGAACACCCATGCATGCCGTGTTGAGTTTTGCGCGGCTTGGCGAAGAGCGTGCTGACAAGGGTACGCCTGAAAAAATGCGTGATTATTTTTCTCGTATTGTCACCAGTGGTGAGCGTTTGCTCGTGCTGATCAACAATTTGCTCGACCTGTCTAAGTTTGAGGCCGGCATGATGATCCTGCAACCACAGGAAACGGATCTAGTGGCTTTGCTACATGAGGTTGCTGATGAATATGGCTTATTGCTGGAAAAACAGGGCTTGAGACTCACTCTCCCGCAGGATGTCCCCGTTTGCGTAGTGTCGCTGGATCGCTTGCGTATTCGCCAAGTGATTGCCAATCTTTTATCTAACGCCATACGTTTTTCACCTCAGGCAGGACGCATTGATGTGTCGCTGTCGCCTTCATATATGCGCCTTGGACGTCGTGTGACAGACACCGAGGCCAGCCCAGCCATTTGCCTGTCGATTGCCGATGAGGGACCGGGAATTCCCCCGGGTGAACTTGAACTAATCTTTGAGAAGTTTGTGCAGAGTAGTGAGACACGAACTGGCGCCGGGGGTACTGGCCTCGGTTTGTCCATCTGCCGAGAAATCATTAGCGCACACCACGGGAGTATTTCTGCCCGCAATGGCAACAATGGTGGCGCGGTTTTCGAAGTCCTGCTCCCTCTACAGGTGCATGATGTTGCTGAGGCCTCTTTGTTAAACTGACAGGCCAATAGCTGAAAGCCTTCATGCCCACGCCCCCTAAAATTTTGGTGATTGATGACGAGCCGCTGAATCTCGAAATCATTGCTGAGCATCTCGAAGAGATGGCCTGCGAGGTCTTTCGCTACGCATCAGCAGACGAAGCTTGGGGTCATCTCCAAGCCCTGCCAGCCAATCCCTATGACTTGGTGCTCCTCGACCGGATGATGCCTGGCATGGATGGCATCCAGCTGTTACGTCTGCTCAAGGTTGATGCGCGATTCAAGCAGGTGCCGGTCGTGATGCAAACCGCGGCTAACAGCCCAGAAGAGGTGCGTCAGGGCATTGCCGCCGGTGCGTTTTATTACCTCGCCAAACCTTATTCAGGCCGTGAATTGCTGGCGATTGTTCAGGCAGCATTGAAGTCAGTGCCAGCCCCGTTGGAGCTTGGCAAGGTTCAAGATCAACTGGTCGGTGATGTCTTTGAGTTCTCAACGCTCACCGAGGCACGCACTTTGGCCCATTTGCTCAGCTTGCGCTGCCCGCAACCGGAGCTTGCTGCCATGGGGCTCGCCGAATTGTTGGTGAATGCAATCGAGCATGGCAATCTGGGTATCTGTTATGAGCAGAAGCGCGCCTTGCGCCTTGCCGATAGGTGGGAGGCGGAAATCGAGCGTCGCCTCGCCTTGTCAGATCAGGCTGGTCGCAAGGCCAAGGTTGAGGCTCGGCAGACACAAGATGCTTGGACCTTCACGGTCACTGATTGCGGTAACGGTTTCGATTGGCAACGCTATCTGACAATTGACCCCGAGCGTGTCTATGATCCTAATGGTCGGGGTATTGCCATGGCCAAACAGCTCTGCTTTTCCAGTCTTGAGTATCTCGGCTGCGGCAATACCGCAGTAGCAATCATTCGTACAGATCGAACCGATTCGACACTCTCTACATCATGACCCAGCATGTAACTGCCCCATCCTCTGGTAATGCACTGTCCGTCCATGAACCAACGCTTAAGGTGTTGGTGGTCGATGACACTGCCGTCAATCGGCAGATCCTTAAAGTGTTTCTAGAGCGTCTCGGCTATATCTTTCTTGGCGCCGGCGATGGCGACGAGGCCTTGAACGTGTTTTTAAGTGAGCGCCCAGACGTCGTGCTCATGGATGTCATGATGCCGCACGTGAATGGCTATGAAGCCACTAAGCGCATCCGCGAGCTCTCAGGCGAGCGTTGGGTCCCTGTGATCTTTGTGTCCGCCCTTGATCGCAATGACAACTTGATTGATGGGTTGGACGCCGGTGGTGACGACTTCATGTCCAAGCCCATCAACTTTATTGTGCTGGATGCGAAGCTACGTTCGCTACGGCGCATGGTGCACTTGCAACGTCGTATCGAAGCCTATCGTGAGCTGCAAGACCGTGAGCATGCGCTGACCCGCGATATTGTCGAACGCCAGATGGCGCGTCCCGGGCTGAGCGATCCAAGCGTGCGCTATTGGGTTTCGCCTGCCCGAGACTTCAGCGGTGACATTGTTGCTGCGGCGCGTGCTGCTGACGGCAAACTCTTTGCCATGCTCGCTGATGGTTGCGGGCATGGGCTGGCGCCTGCGATCAGCGTCATGCCAGTGCTGAGTGTCTTTTATAGCCTTGTTGAGGCAGATACCGCGCCGACTCTGCCGCATTTGATTGGCGAGTTGAATCGCCAGCTGGTCGCCACCTTGCCGAGTGATCGGTTTGTCGCGGGTGCCATGATGTGTATTGACCCCGTCACGCAGCAGGCTGATATTTGGGTCGGCGGTTTGCCCACCTTGGTGTGGCTGGGCGCAGACGGGCGGGTACGCAAAATCTTCCCGTCCGACCATCTGGCCTTAGGCATTATCGAGACAGATCAAGACTTGCTCACCCATGCCCGGATTGACTGGCAAACGGGTGATTGTCTCGTGGTGTGTTCGGATGGACTGTTGGAAATGCCGATCAGCGATGGCGAAGCCTTTGGTCAAGAACGCTTTATTGCCTTGCTCGAGTCCTGCCCAGCGGGACATGATTTGCTCGACCATGTGCGTAGCGGATTCCAGTCACAACTGATCAAGCAGGAGCCGGATGACGATGTCTCACTCCTGATTGTGGATTGTCGTCCTTCAGCCAAATAGTCAATTGGCCCATTGGTGAATGAGCCAAGTAGAGAAGCAACTAGACTCAGGCGTCAGTCTCTTTCCGTGACAAGGTAGAATAAACAAGCATATTTTCTACAAGTTTCTGACATGTCTATCCGCCCACCCATTTCCGCACAGAAGATGCTCAGCGTCCTGGTGATTGATGAATCCCAGGGGCGTGCGGCCGAGATTTGTGCGGGGCTGGCCGTGGCGGGCTATCAGGTCGCAGCCTTGGTCCCGGATACGCTGGACTTGTCCGATCAGGTGCAGCGCTTGCGGCCGGATGTCATCCTCATCCAAACCGAGTCACCCTCGCGTGACACGCTGGAACATTTGGCCGTGCTGGAGCGTGACATGCCGCGCCCAGTCCTCATGTTTGCCAACGAGCGTGACAGCGTGGTCATGCGCGAGGCCATGCGCGCGGGCGTGTCTGCTTATGTCGTCGATGGCCTGAAGGCCGATCGTATTCAGCCGCTGATCGAAGTGGCCATGGCGCGTTTTGAGGAATATCGCGAACTCAAGCGCGAGCGTGACGAAGCCACACGCAAGCTGTCCGACCGTATTGCGATTGATCGCGCCAAGGGTTTGCTCATGAAAGCACGCGGGTTGGACGAGGAGGGCGCCTATGCGGCCCTGCGCAAACTTGCTATGGATCGTGGGCTACCGTTGCATGATGTCGCACACGATGTCATTGCCATGGCGAAGATGCTGCTCTGAGTCTCCGTAGCCCCTCTCCTGCACCCCATTCCGGTGCATCTGCACCGCCATGTTGCACACATTCCTCCCTGACAATGACTCTTCAACAGGTATTCAAGGGTGTCGGGTTTTCTCCTTATCCCTTGTGACCACAGTCATTTGATCGAAACTTAGCATGCCTGGCATGCGGCTTGCTGAGTAGTGTTTATCTCGAGTCAACGGCGATTCGAGCGATCAGCGGACAACGGCGTCCAAGTACTCCTTCCTCACCGAAGGCTTACTTGTGACGCCGCTTTTTTTTGCGCGAATGAAACATACGGAGATATTACGATGGAAGACAAGAAGCAAGGCTTCTCGCGTCGCGAGTTCATCAAGTCCACCACAGCGGTTGCCACTGGCGCCAGTCTGATGGGTCTGGTCCCGGCGGGCGTACGCTCTGCCGCTTGGGCTGCCGGTTCGGACGCGCCGGAAAAGAAGGAAGTCCGCATCGGCTTCATTCCGCTGACCGACTGTTCTTCAGTCGTGATGGCCAACATCATGAAGTTCGACGAGAAGTACGGCATCAAGATCATCCCGTCTAAGGAAGCTTCTTGGGCTGCGGTGCGTGACAAGCTCGTCAATGGCGAGCTCGATGCTGCCCACGTACTTTATGGCTTGGTCTACGGCCTGCAACTCGGTATCGGCGGCCCCAAGAAAGAGATGAACATCCTGATGAACCTGAACCAGAACGGTCAGGCCATCACCCTCGCCAAGGCACTCAATGCCAAGGGCGTGACCGACGGCGCCAGCCTTGCCAAGCTGCTTGCCAAGAAGGAAAAGGAATACACCTTCGCGCAGACCTTCCCGACCGGTACGCATGCGATGTGGTTGAACTACTGGCTGGCCGCCAACGGCATTGACCCACTGAAGGACGTCAAGACCATCACCGTGCCGCCACCGCAAATGGTTGCCAATATGCGCGTCGGCAATATGGACGGCTACTGCGTTGGCGAGCCCTGGAACAACCGCGCGATTGTCGATGGCATCGGCTTTACTGCCACCACCACGCAAGACATTTGGACCGACCACCCGGAAAAGGTGCTCGGCACCTCGGCCGAATGGGTTGCCAAGAACCCGAACACAGCACGCGCTATGACTGCTGCCATTCTTGAAGCTGGCCGCTGGATCGACTCTTCGGTCACCAACAAGCACAAGACGGCAGAAACCGTGGCGCAGAAGGCCTACGTCAATACCGACTCTGACGTCATCGTTGCCCGCATGCTGGGCCGCTACGACAACGGCATCGGCAAGGTATGGGATGACAAGAACGCCATGAAGTTCTTCAACGATGGTGCTGCCAACTTCCCGTATCTGTCCGATGGCATGTGGTTCCTCACCCAGCACAAGCGTTGGGGCCTGCTGAAGAGCGATCCGGATTATCTGGCTGTGGCCAAGGCCGTTAATCGCATCGATATCTACAAGCAAGCTGCGACCGCTGCGGGTGTGTCACTGCCAAAGAGCGAGATGCGCACCAGCAAGCTGATCGACGGTGTGGTGTGGGACGGCAAAGACCCGGCCAAGTACGCCGCGTCGTTCAAGATCAAGGCGTAATACCTCTCCACCGGGCATGTGCTGCCATGCCCGGTGTGAGCCGCAGCAAATCTGGAGAATGAAATGAGTGCATTGACCATGGAAAAAACAACTGAAGAAGCCGCAACCTCAGCGGCAAAGCCCGTGGAATTGGTAAGCCCTGCCGCACCCGCTAAGCCAGCCAGCGAAAATGCTGAGAAGTTTCGCGCTGTGCTGAAGGCCGTCATCCCGCCAGTGTTCGGTCTGGCGCTGCTGATCGGCATTTGGGAACTGATCTCGCTCAAGGGTGGTAGCATTCCCAATCCAGCCGTGACTTGGAAGGCCGCAGTCGCACTCTTCTCCAACCCGTTTTATGAAAACGGCCCGAACGACCTCGGCATTGGCTGGAACATCCTGTCCTCGCTTAAGCGCGTCGCCGTTGGTTTCGGTTTCGCCGCCGCCGTGGGTATTCCGCTCGGCTTTATGCTCGGCCGTTTCAGGTTTATGAGCAGCATGGTTGACCCCATCATCAGCCTGCTGCGCCCAGTGTCGCCGCTGGCTTGGCTGCCGATTGGTCTGCTGGTCTTCAAGAAGGCCGACCCGGCCGCTACCTGGACCATCTTCATCTGTTCCATCTGGCCCATGATCCTAAACACCGCTGAAGGTGTGCGTCGTGTGCCGCAGGATTATCTCAACGTCGCCCGCGTGCTCAATCTGCCCGAATGGCAAGTCGTCACCAAGATTCTGTTCCCGGCGGTGCTGCCTTACATGCTGACGGGTATCCGTCTCTCCATTGGCACAGCATGGCTGGTGATCGTTGCGGCCGAAATGCTGACCGGCGGCGTGGGTATTGGCTTCTGGGTGTGGGATGAGTGGAACAACCTCAAGGTCGAGCACATCATCATTGCCATCTTCGTCATCGGCATTGTCGGTCTGATGCTCGAACAGTTCCTGCTCTTCATCGCCAAGCGTTTCACTTACGAAACCCGCTAATCTCTGGGGAGAACAAAGATGTCAAAACCACTCGTCAAGATCGAAGATGTCGGCCAAACCTTCGACACCAAGAACGGCAAGTTCGTCGCCCTACGCGACATCAATCTCGACATCCGCGAAGGCGAGGTTGTCTCGCTGATCGGTCACTCTGGCTGCGGCAAGTCGACGCTGATGAATCTGATCGCCGGCCTCACGCTACCCACTTCTGGCGTGCTGTTGTGCGACGGTCGCGAAATCGCCGGCCCCGGCCCTGAGCGTGCCGTGGTGTTTCAAAACCATTCGCTGCTGCCCTGGCTGACCTGTTTTGAAAACGTGTATCTCGCTGTCGAGCGTGTGTTCGGCACAAAGGAAGGGAAACCCAAGTTAAAGCTGCGGACTGCTGCAGCGCTGGAAATGGTGCGCATGAGCCACGCCATGGATAAGTATCCGCACGAAGTCTCGGGCGGCATGAAGCAACGCGTTGGTATCGCCCGCGCCTTCGCCATGGAACCAAAGATTTTGCTCATGGACGAGCCCTTCGGCGCGTTAGATGCACTGACCCGCGCCAGCCTGCAGGACGAGCTGATGCGCGTGATGTCAGAAACCGGCGCCACCGTTGTCATGGTGACGCACGATGTCGATGAAGCCGTGTTGCTGTCTGATCGCATCGTGATGATGACCAACGGTCCGGCCGCCACCATCGGTCAAGTGGTCGATGTCGATTTGGCTTGGCCACGTGATCGTCTGGATCTGGTCGAGAAGCCTGAGTTCGCCAAGTACCGCGCGGCGGTGGTGGACTTCCTGCACCGCAAACATCTTAAAAAGGCAGCTTGAGCCGAGCCCAGCGCCGGTATGCCGGTGCTGGGCCGGTTTTTTTTAAGGTCTGTGTATCAACAAGGATCTTAAAAGTTGCATTGGCAGTACATGGATTCTCGGTGCAGCGCGGCACCGAATAAAAACAACACACACTAGATAAGACCGCTGTGAGGAACACGCGATGGAAAAACTAAAACTGGTCATGATCGGTAATGGGATGGCGGGCTGCCGCACCCTGGAAGAGCTGCTTAAGCACGCGCCTGACATGTACGAGATCACCGTCTTCGGTGCCGAGCCTCACCCCAACTACAACCGCATCATGCTCTCGCCTGTGCTTGCCGGCGAAATGGGCGTGCGCGACATCATCCTGAATTCGCTTGAGTGGTACGCCGAGCACAACATCAACCTGCACCTCGGCAAGAAGATCGAGCGCATCGACCGCATCAACCGTACCGTCATCGCCAGCGATGGCACCACCGCGCAGTATGACCGTCTGCTACTGGCCACCGGTTCGTCACCGTTCATCCTGCCTGTACCCGGTAAGGACTTACCGGGCGTGATTGGCTACCGCGATATTGCGGATACCAACATGATGATCGAGGCCGCGCGTTTGTATAAGCACGCTGTCGTCATTGGCGCTGGCCTGCTCGGTCTCGAAGCTGCTAACGGCATGCTGCTGCGTGGCATGGACGTCACTGTCGTACATATCGGCGAGTGGATCATGGAGCGCCAGCTCGATAAGGCAGCTGCCGACATGCTCATGCAATCGCTGGAGCAGAAGGGCATCAAGTTCAAGCTCAACGCTTCCACCACTGAGCTAGTGAAAGGCGAGAGTGGTCGCGTGTGCGCGCTCAAGCTAAAGAGCGGCGAAGCCCTGCCTGCCGATATCGTGGTGATGGCCGCCGGTATTCGCCCGAATGCCGAGCTTGCCAAAAACGCTGGCATTCACACTAACCGTGGTGTGGTCGTGAACGACACGATGCAGACTTTCGATCCGCGCATCTACGCGATTGGCGAGTGTGCCGAGCACCGAGGCATTGCCTATGGTCTGGTTGCACCGTTGTTCGAGCAGGCCAAGGTCTGCGCCAACCATCTCGCCATGCACGGCATTGGCCGCTATCAAGGCTCTGTTACTTCTACCAAGCTCAAGGTCACCGGCATCGATGTGTTTTCCGCGGGTGAATTCATGGGCGGTGACGACACCGAAGAAATCGTCCTGCACGATCCATCCGGTGGTGTGTACAAGAAGTTGGTGCTCAAAGACGACAAGCTGATTGGTGCGGTGATGTACGGGGACACCAGTGATGGCGGCTGGTACTTCCAGCTGCTCAAGGATCAGCAAAGCATTGGCGACATGCGCGACTCCCTCATGTTCGGCGAAATGGCACATGCCAGCCGCGTAGGTGATGTGGGCCACGCCGGCAACAACAAAGCCGCGATGATGGCCGATACCGCCGAGGTCTGCGGTTGTAACGGCGTGTGCAAGGGCACCATCGTCAAGGCCATTAAGGAGCAAGGTCTGTTCACGCTGGATGAGGTCAAGAAGCACACCAAGGCCGCCAGCTCCTGCGGCTCCTGCACCGGGCTGGTCGAGCAAATTCTTGCCTCCACGCTGGGCGGGGCGTATCAGCAAGCCAACCCGAGCGACAAGCCTATCTGTGGCTGTACCGATCACAATCACGGCACAGTGCGTAAGGCCATTGTCGACAAGCACCTGCTCACCATTCCCGACGTGATGAAAGAGCTCGCCTGGAAAACGCCGAATGGCTGCGCCACCTGCCGCCCCGCGCTGAACTATTACCTGATCTCCAGCTGGCCACATGAGGCCATTGATGATCCGCAGTCGCGCTACATCAACGAACGTCACCACGCCAACATCCAGAAAGATGGCACTTACTCGGTTGTCCCGCGCATGCTCGGCGGTGTAACCACGCCCAATGAGCTGCGTGCCATTGCCGATGTGGCAGACAAGTACAAGGTCCCAACCGTGAAGGTCACGGGCGGTCAGCGTATCGATCTGCTCGGCCTCAAGAAAGAAGACCTCCCCAAGATTTGGGAAGACCTTTCCAAAGCCGGCATGGTCTCCGGCCACGCGTATGGCAAGAGCATCCGCACCGTGAAGACCTGTGTCGGCTCCGAGCACTGCCGCTTTGGCACGCAGAAGTCGATGAGCATGGGCGTCAAGCTGGAAACCATGTTGTTCGGCATGTACTCGCCGCACAAGGTCAAGCTCGCCGTCTCAGGCTGCCCACGCAATTGCGCTGAGGCTGGTATCAAGGATGTGGGCGTGATCGGTGTCGATTCCGGTTATGAAATCTATGTCGCAGGTAACGGTGGTATCAAGACCGAAGTCGCCGAGTTCTTGGTCAAGGTCAGCAGCGATGAGGAGGTGATGGAATACTCCGCCGCCTTCCTGCAGCTCTACCGCGAAGAGGGCTACTACCTTGAGCGCACCTGCCACTACGTCGCTCGTGTTGGCCTCGACTACGTGAAGAAGATCATTCTTGATGATGCCGAGCGCCGCAAGGAACTCTACGAGCGCATGATCTATTCGCTGCAAGGCTTTGAAGATCCATGGCTGCAAGCCGTCAAGGATCCAGAGATTCGCAAGCGTTACGAAATCCTCGCGGTGTAAGTCGGGCACGACATCAGAAAGCAAAGAGACAAGACTATGAGTAACTGGAAAACCATCTGCGACTTGACCGACATTCCCGTGCTTGGCAGCCGTATTGTGCGTGCCGCCAGCGGCGACATTGCCGTCTTCCGCAACGCCGAGGACGAAGTGTTTGCCGTGCATGACAAGTGCCCCCACAAAGGCGGCCCCTTGTCGCAGGGCATCGTGCACGGCAAGTCCGTCACCTGCCCATTACACAGCTGGAAGATTGGTCTGGATACCGGCGAAGCACAAGCACCGGATATCGGCTGCACCAAGAAGTTCGACGTCAAAGTAGAAAACGGTGTGGTGCTACTCAACGTGATGTAAGTCAGTACGCCTCTGGCGGGGGCTCATCCAATGGGGTGAGCTCGCGCCGACCTGGCGACCCGTCCATCACTGCATCATTCATGGCGCAGCGCTTCAATGGGGTTCATCTGCGCCGCGCGCCGTGCCGGGAAATAACCGAAGACCACACCAATTCCGGCAGAAAATAACAGTGACAGCAGGTTGATGCCGGGATTGAACAGGTAGGGCACGCTCATGATGGTGGCGAGCCCCCACGAGGCAGCCGTCGCAATGACAATGCCAATCAGCCCGCCCAGCGCCGACAGCACCACAGCTTCAATCAGAAACTGCAGCAACACTTCTCGCTCCAGCGCCCCAATCGCCAGCCGTAGGCCAATTTCGCGGGTGCGCTCAGTCACACTGACCAGCATGATGTTCATGATGCCAATGCCGCCCACCAGCAGGCTCACAGCGGCCACTGCACCAAGCAAGGTTGTCATGACTTTGGTGGTGCTGGAGAGCGCCTCGGCTATTTGCTGCGTGTCGAGAATGTTGAAGTTGTCATCATCCGATTCCGCGAGCTTGCGCCGTTCGCGCAATAGCTCGCCGAGACTGCGCTTGACCCGCGCACTATCGGTGCCGTCTTCCATCGAGACCAGCAACATGGGGACGGTACGCGTGCCGGTGACTCGGCGTTGCAGCGTATGCAAGGGCACCACCACTGTGTCGTCCTGATCAAAGCCCATCCCGCCTTGCCCCTTGGAAAGCAGGATGCCAACAACGCTGCAGGAGAACTGCTTGATACGCAGTTGTTCGCCCAACCCCGTCTGTCCAGTGGTGCCACCGTAGATTTCACGGCGTACCGTTTCGCCGATGATACAAACGGCAGCGCCAGCCGTTTGCTCCTCCTCTTCAAACCCGCGCCCGCTGGCCAAGGTCCAGTTACCAATCGAGAACCAGGGGTTAGTGCTACCCACCACACTGGTCGCCCAATTGCGGCCATTCCCAATGACGGTGACAGCGGCGCGTCCTTCTGGCGCTACCGATGCGATGCCGCCAATCTCGTCGATGATTGAGATGGCATCTGCTTCCTTGAACTGTGGAATACCAGAGCTTCCACCGCCTGGCCCTTGGCGCTGACCTAGACGAATCAGCAGGAGGTTGCTGCCGAGGCTGGAGATCTGCGCGCGCACCGCTTGAGTCGCGCCATTACCCAATGTGACCATGGTGATCACCGCACTCACACCGATCACAATGCCGAGTATCGTCAGGAAAGAGCGCAGCAGATTGCGCTGAATCGAGCGAATCGCAAGCATGAATACGCTGAACAGCATCAGGCATGCTCCACCGGTGCATGCTCAATAGTTGAGGCAGTGCCGCTCACTGGATGCGGATTCATTTCGTCACTGGCAATGCCGCCATCAACAAAGCGCACGATGCGATGGGCATATGCGGCCATGTCTGGTTCATGCGTCACCATCAACACCGTGATGCCCTGATCGCGGTTCAGGCCCACCAGTAAATCCATGATCTCTCGACTACGCAGCGTATCCAGATTGCCAGTCGGCTCATCCGCGAGTACCACCGCAGGTTGTGTCACGATGGCGCGCGCAATTGCCACGCGTTGTTGCTGGCCGCCGGACAGTTCCGCCGGGGTGTGGTGCTCCCAACCAGCAAGGCCAACGGCAGCCAAAGCCTTTTTTGCGGCGGCTAGCCTTACCGCACTTGAGTCGCCACGGTAGAGCAGCGGCAATTCCACATTTTCCTGCGCCGAAGTGCGGGCAAGCAGATTGAAACCCTGAAACACAAAGCCCAAAAAACGCCGACGCAGCCGTGCCCGCTGATCGCGTGACAAGGTCTCGACATGGGTGCCTTTGAATAGGTACTTCCCACTCGTTGGCGTATCAAGACAGCCAAGAATGTTCATGGCCGTGGATTTCCCCGAACCGCTGGGCCCCATGATGGCCACAAACTCACCTGCCTTGATGGTGAGGTCGATCCCATTGAGCGCCATCAACTCAGAGGCACCTTCCCCGTATCGTTTGGTCACAGCCGTGAGCTGAATCAAGTACGCATGCTCGCTCACTTTGGCAGTGCTTTCTGGTCGGTGATCACGCGCATCCCGAGCTGCAGATCACCGCTCACAATCTCGGTCATATGCCCATCACTGATACCGGGGGTGACTGAAACGGCTTGGGCCGTGCCATCTGCCGCCACAACCCAGACTTGTTTTGCCGTGGCCGTGCTGGCCCCAGATGCAGCAGATTTACGTGTGTTGGTGCGCGGCATATTCGGGACCAAGCTCGCCGCAAAGCCTTTCTTGGTGGCCGCATCCGTTGCCGCTGTGGGTGTGAAACGCAAAGCCGTGTTCGGCACCAGCAAAACATCGTTGCGCTGCATGGCGATGATGGTCGCCGTCGCCGTCATCCCCGGGCGTAGCCGCAGATCGCTATTGTCTACATCCAGATAGGTGAGGTAAGTCACCACATTGTCCGTAATGGTGGAGCCGAAGCCAACCCGTGTAATGCGTGCCGGAAACTTGTAGCTCGGATAGGCGCTCACGGTAAAGCTGGCCTCTTGGTCCACCTTCACCACCCCGACATCTGCTTCATCGACATACACCCACAAGCGCAAGCGCGCCAAATCTTCTGCAACCGTAAACAGTGTGACGGCTTGCAAGGCCGCAGCCACCGCATTGCCGGGATCAACCGTACGTGTCAGCACCACGCCATCAGCCGGCGCGCTAATGGCGGCCTTGGTGAGGTTGATTTGATCGGTGGAGAGGGCGGCTTGTGCATCCTTCACACCTGCCCGCGCACTCCTATCATCGGCCAGTGCGCGATCCAGCGTAGCGCGACCGGTATCGAGTTCGGTTTTCGACGGCACCTTGCCGCCTGACAGCTGCGCGACTTCATCCAACCGTTGCATGGTGGCGCTGGCCTGCTTGATCGTCGCGCTGGTTTGCGCAACCTTGGCAGTCGCTGCTGCCAGCGTGGCCTTGGAGCGCTGTACTTGTCCCAACAGTTTGGCGGGATCAAGCTCAACCAATACCTGTCCCTTGGTGATCAGGTCATTCACATCCACATTCACCTTTAGCACCGTGCCCGACAGCTCGCTGCCAATGTTGATCGCGCGGGTGGGTTGAATCGTGCCGTTGGCGGTTACCGTTAGTGTTAGGTTGCCGCGCACCACCGCTTGCGTGACATAGCTGGGTTTGGCATTTTCAACCCGCTGCAATTGCCAATAGACGATGCCAACCACTAACACCAGCACCACTAGCGCAATCGCCCACACCGACTTGCGGCGGTACCAGACCGGCGCTGTCGGCTCGGCCAGCAAGGTGGCAAGATCGTCTGCTGGCGCTGCGTCCGCGGGAAGATCGGTTTTCTTGCTCGCAGATACAGGGGGCGGGTTAGGCAGGCTGGGCTCGCTCATGGTGTTTGGGGCTGGCTTGAGCCGCGTTCGCGCGCAGCAAGTGAAATTTCGCTATCCGGCAACCAGCCACCACCCAGTGCCTTGTACAGGCGCACATGGTCGGCGCTGACATCGGCACGGGTGATGGCCAGCGTGTCTTGGGTTGTGAGTTGCGTGCGTTGGGTTTCTAGGACCACTTGAAAATCGACCAAGCCACTGCTGAAGCGTTGGCGTGCCATCAGCGCCGCATTGCTGGCCGCATCTGCTGCCTGCTGCAAACGGACAAATCGTTCGCGGTCCCCGCGCAAGGCGGTTAAGGCATCTTCAACATCGGTGAGTGCCGCTAGCACCGTCGCTTGATAGGCAAACAGCGCCTCATCCAACGCGGCTTCCTGCACGCGCACCTGCGCACGCAAGCCACCCCCATCAAACAAGGGCGCCGACACGACGGCAATCAGGGTGCTGATCAACGTGCTGCCGCTACTCACCGACGCAATGCGCGTCGCCGTGAGCCCAAGCGACCCGCTTAAAGAAAAGTCTGGCAATCGTGCGGCACTGGCTTGGCTCACCCGTGCTTGTGCAGCGTGTATTTGATGTTCAGCAGCTCGCACATCGGGCCGCTGGCGCAAGGTTTCGGCAGGCAGGCTGAGCGCCAGCGTATCCGGCGCTTGCGGCATGGGTTGTATCGGACTGAGCAGAGAAGACAGTGTGGCCGGTGGCTGCCCGACTAACACCGCAATGGCATGCTGCGTTTGTTCAATCGTGGTCTGCAAAGCGGGGATAAGCGCACTTGTCTGTGCGGCAGCGGCGCGAGCCTGTTCGGCCTCTAGCGATGACACCAAGCCTGCCTCCAAGCGCCAGCGTGTGATCTGCAAGGTGTCCTGCTGGCTGGCCAGATTGCTCAACGCGATGGCAAGGCGCGCCTGAGCATTCCGCAAGGCGATGTAGCTCAGCGCAACCTCCGCCGCGACAGCAATTTGAATATTGCCCAGGGTTGAAGCGCTGGCAAGCGCATCCGCATTGCTGGCATTCAAGGCGCTACGATTCACGCCAAATATATCCAGCTCCCAGCTCGCATCAAAACCAGCGTTGTAGGTGTTGATACGCGGGTTGCTGCCCGTCTTGCTCGGCCCAGCAGAAGCGGATACACCGAGCGATGGCCATAAGGCTGCCGCTGAAACATCGCGTAAGGCCCGCGATTTTTCCAGGCTTGCCCGCGCACGCTTAACGCTGGTGTTGAAGCGCAATGATTGCTCAACCAGTTGCGAGAGTAGCGGGTCATCAAAGCGCGCCCACCATCCCTGCAATGCATCAGCCGCCACCGGCATTGTCACGCGGGGTGAAGTCTTGCCGTCAGTTGACTCAGCATCAGTTGTCTTCTCAGACCAGCCTGCGGGTACAACAGGGCGTTGATCCTCCCTCAGCGCGCGTGGCTGTAAGGCACAACTGCTCAGCGTTAGCGCAACCAGACACAGGCTGTACAGGAGTTGTCGGCGGGTGAGGCTTACGATCAGAGTGACCATGGCAATGCGGTGACGAATGGGGAATCCCATTGCCATGGATCATGCGATGTCAGGGTGTGGTGGTCTGTACGCTAGCGAACGTTGTTTCTTATGTCTGCAGCGTAGGCTGATCAAGTGAAGTCAAGTCAAGTCATGGGCATGCTTGTTTTGCCCGTAGGCCTTTCATCGCCGCTTTGTACAGCAAACCGCCACCATGGAATTCAAAGACTATTACGCCACGCTGGGAGTGCCCCGCACCGCGACAGAGGATGAGATCAAACGCGCCTACCGCAAGCTGGCGCGCAAGTACCATCCCGACGTCAGCAAAGAGCCAGATGCCGAAGTGCGCTTCAAAGCGCTTGGCGAAGCCTACAAGGTGCTCAAGACGGCGGAGTCTCGGGCAGCCTATGATCGAATGGGCAGCGACTGGAAAGCGGGACAGGACTTTCAACCGCCACCTAACTGGGATGCCGGCTTTGAATTTGGCGGCGCAGGGGGTGCTGATGGCGCTGGCTATGCCGGCAATGAAAAGTCATTCAGCGATTTGTTTGAGTCCTTGTTCGGCAAAGGTGCTGGGCCGTCACAGCAACATCGTCGCTCGGAATCAAGCCGTGGTGAGGACCACCACGCCAAGGTCATGATCGATCTGGAAGATGCCTATCTGGGCGCGCAGCGCAGTATCTCGCTGCAGATGCCAGCGTTCGACTCAGCAGGCAATTTGGTCAACCAGCTACGCACATTGAACGTCAGCATTCCCAAAGGCGTGCGTGCCGGGCAGCGCCTCCGTCTGGTCGGGCAGGGCAGTCCGGGTGCTTCGGGGATGGCTGCCGGGGCGGGAGATTTATATCTTGAAATTGTCTTCAAGCCACACGCCGGTTTTCGGGTGGATAAGCGCGATGTCTATCTCGACTTGCCTGTCAGTCCATGGGAGGCCACCCTCGGTGCTACCGTCACAGTACCCATGCCTGATGGCGCTGTGCAACTCTCTGTCCCTGCTGCTTCCACCGGCGGCCGCAAGTTGCGCCTTAAGGGTAAGGGTATCCCCTCTCACCCACCGGGGGATCTGTATGCCGTGCTGAATATCGCTTTGCCACCCGCCGATACCGAGGCCGCCAAAGCTGCGTATCGAGAGATGGAAGTGGCCTTTGATTTCGATCCGCGCGCACACCTGAAAGGATGAATAGCATGGCTAACGACAACACCATTTACTTACATGGCCAGATCCTTGATGAACACACTCACCTCACTTATACCGAGCTGTGTCGAGCGTCTGCCTTGGAAGATGAGCAAGTAACGGCGCTCGTATTGGAAGGCGTGATCGAACCCATCGAGCGTGATGCAGCGACGGACGCTGACCCTACTCACTGGCAGTTTTGTGGGGTGGCGTTGCAGCGCGCGGTTGTTGCACGCCGCCTCACCCGTGATCTGGAAGTGAACCTGGCCGGCGTGGCACTCGCGTTTGAGTTAATGGATCAGATTGCGGATCTGAAATCACGCCTTGGGCGATGTTCAAAAGCCTAGGCGGTTTTTTCTGCGCATAAAAAATGGGCAGCGCCTTTCAAAGCGCTGCCCATTCACTTTAAGCAGCTGCCCAAGCCTTTGAGCCTTCGAGTGTGATGCACGCACCAGCAACTTCCTTGACATTGCCGTGCACCATCAACACAAATTTGTCGGCCTTCACTGCCGTCTCGTATTTGATAACTTGGTTCTTGGGCACACCAATTTGGCTGAGCGCAGCACCAAGCGCAGACACACCACCCACAATGGCTGCGCCTTCAAGCACGCTGACCAGCGTTGCAACCAAAGGCCCCGCCATGGCGACTAGCCCGAGCCCCGGGAACACAAAGATGGCCGGTGCGACCAGCGCACCCCAGAGTGCGCCCCAGAACGCCCCAACGCCGCCCCAAGCCTTAATCCTGTCGCCAACGGTATAGAAACCGATGGGGTGTTCTTCGCTGTGATAGCCCTTGCCAACCAGCGACAGTTGTTTCATGTCGAAGCCTGACTTGCTCAGTGAGCGAATCGCTTCTTCAGCCTCTGTGTGCGTGTTGTAAATGAATGCGGGAGTTTTTTGATGATCCATGATGCTTCCTTTGCGGGCCGCGCGGGCCTGATATGAGGGAGTGCGGGTGCGGCAGTGCCTTATCTTGCGCACTGCCGAGTCGGGCGACTTACCAATCGACACGCATCTTGTCGATAACACTGCGTACGCCCGGCGTGCTCCAGGCCGAGTGACGCGCTGTGTCACGTTCCGCCCAACTGTGAATGGTCCCGGCCAACGTGACTTCGTCACCTTCCACCGCCACTGTGATGTGTCCATCCAGCTGGTGATTGCGCTTCAGTGCGGCCTCAATATCGCTTTTGACAATGGCAGGGGTCAGCTTGGGTTGTATTGAAATTTCATTACTCAATCCCTTTACACCCATCAGGTGGCGCACAGCGGCGGCGATGCCTTGACGCTGAAACTCCCAATTCACCTGACCAGACAGCGTGATCCAGCCTTCCTCGACCATGACTTGAATGCTGCCCTTGGGGTAGTAGGTCAGCCACTCGATCACGTTTTCTGCGGCACGGGCAATGTCCGCATCCAGTCGCTGGTTGTCACCAAACAGCTTGACCTTGATTTCAACTGCCAAGGCCTTCACGCCCGATACGCGTTGCGCGGCGTGTTCTGCGTCGCCCTTTTGTGCAAAGGTATCCACATGGCCGCTGAGCGTCACAATCCCATCTTGTACTTCAACGCCAATCTGGGCAGCGTTGATCGACGGCTCCCACTTAAGCTCGGCGAGCACATCCTGCTGTAGTTCAGTATCTGTTTTCATGATGACCATTACCCGTTGTAGAGGAAGGGTCACTATCGGCCACCTTTCTACTTCCCTCTGTACGGTAGCCTACTAAGGAAACCGTCTGACCTTCCCAATCAAGGTCACGCTGATAAAGCCGAGCGCAATGGCGAGTAGTGTGTCGCTCAAGGGCGGCGGCGAAAAGCGCAGCAGCTCGCGGCTGACCGGCACCGTAATCGCCAACGCAATCAACACGGTGGCGGTGCCCAAAATGATCCAGAACGGTTTGCTCATCTTGGCGAGTGTGCGCAGGCTGGGGTTTTTGTGTGAGGTCACCATCACCAACGCAATGTTCGCTGCCATCAAACAGACGATCGCCAATGTTCTGGCCATGTCTTCCGCCATCCCGCTGCGCAAGCTGTACCAATAGGTGAGCAACGTTGCCCCCAGCGCCACTGCGCCATCCAGCGCGCCTTGAAGCAGCAACGCCTTGCCGATAATTAAGTCGGCCGCTGGCCGGGGCGGGCGCTGCATCAGGTCGTCGTCGGGTGGAATGGATTCAAAGGCGATTGAGCACATCGGGTCGATCAGCATTTCCAGCAAGGCCACATGCATGGGGAGCAAGAGTGGTGGCAGGCCCATCAGCAGCGGCAGCAAGGCCAAGCCGGCAATCGGCACATGAATGGCGACGATATAGGTCATCACCTTGCGCAGGTTTTCAAAAATGCGCCGGCCCATATGCACGCCGCCAACAATACGGCTGAAGTCTTCATCGAGCAGCACAACCGTTGCCGCGGCGCGTGCTACATCGGTACCGCGCGCACCCATGGCAATGCCAATATGCGCGGCCTTGAGCGCCGGCGCATCGTTCACGCCATCGCCCGTCATGGCGACCACTTCACCCATGCGCTTCAATGTTTCCACCAGCCGCAGCTTTTGCGCCGGCATCACGCGCGCAAACACGCGTACGTCGCGGAGTGCTTTGATCAGCGCCGCTTCGTCCATCGCTTCGATCTCGCTGCCGGTTAGCACACCGGCTGCGGTGGCAATGCCCGCTTCCTGGGCAATCGCCAGTGCCGTGGCCGGGTAGTCACCCGTGATCATTGCCACCTTGATGCCCGCGGTGTGCGCCAGTGTCACCGCAGGGGCCACCGTCTCGCGCAACGGGTCGGCTAGGCCAATCAGGCCTTCGAAGGCAAATTCGTAATCGTGTTGCTCGTCGGGTGGGGTTTCATCCGGGTGGGTCTGGCTGCTGCTGGCAACAGCGATGACACGTAGGCCACGCGCAGCGAGCTGCTGCACCTGCGCTAGTAGCTGTGCCGTGGCTGTTGCATCCATGTGGCATAGATTGGCAATTGCCTCCGGCGCGCCTTTCGCACCCACCGCAAACGTGCCGTCATCACGCACCCATGCGCGCGACATCGCCAGCAATTGCGGCGTCAGCTCGTATTCTTCTTCCAGCGTCCAGCTGGGGTGTAGGTGCTCAGTTGAGGCCAAGGTGCGCTCGCCCAGCTCGACCACCGCCTGATCCATGGGGTCCACACCCTTGCGGCGCGAGGCCAGCAGCGCGTATTCGAGCACGCGATGCGCCTCCTCCGGCAATGTCTTTGCCGCTTTATCAATATCGATGAACTGGCCGTTGGCGAAGAGCACGCTGACACGCATGCGGTTTTCGGTCAGGGTGCCTGTCTTGTCCACGCACAGCATCGTCGCCGCGCCCAGTGTCTCGATCACAGCGGGGCGGCGCACCAGCACCTTACCCTGCGCCAATCGCCACGCACCGAGTGCAAGGAACACTGTCAGCGCCATGGGGAATTCTTCTGGCAGCATCGACATCGCCACTGCAATGCCGGACAGCACACCCTGCATCCATTCACCGCGCTGCAGTCCGTACCACAGCACCAAGCAAGCGCTGATGACCACCGCGCCGAGTGAAAACCAGCGCACGAACTTCTTAACGACCCGCTGCAGCAGCGTGTCCTCCGGCGCAATGCTCGCCAGCGTCGAGCCAATCTGCCCAATCTGGCTGTGAATGCCGGTGGTGGTGACTTCGGCCATGCCGTGGCCTGTCACGATCAGCGTGCCGGCAAACACAAAGGGCTGGTCGTCTCCGCCGGGTGTGGCGGGTGTGGCAGGTGCGTCTTCCGCCGAGGCCTGTTTGCGCACTGGCACACTCTCGCCCGTCAGCAGCGATTCATCCACCGCCAGATCAGAGGCCTTGCGCACCCGCGCATCGGCGGCAATACGCTCGCCTTCTGCCAACAACAGGGTGTCGCCGGGCACCACCTCACTCGCATCAATCTGCACTACGTGACCATCACGCATCACGCGCGCCAAGGGCGACGAGAGTGAGCGCAAGGCATCCAGTGCACGTTCGCTGCGCCGCTCCTGCACGATGACTAAACCAATGGAGAACATTGCAAACACCGCCAGCACCATGCCCTCACGCACATCGCCAAGCAGCAGGTAAATGCCCGCCGCGCCGAGCAAGAGCAGAAACATGGGTTCGGTGAGAATGCCGATGCAAGTGCGCCAGAAGCCGCGTTGTTCTTGCTGGTCCAGCGCGTTGGGGCCATAGGTTTGCAAGCGGCTGGCGGCTTCAGCCTGACTCAATCCGTGTTCGTTCCAGGGCATGGCATGTGACCGGTGAGGAAAGAGGGCGCATAACGACTGCGCTAAGCCCACTGTAGCCTGCATTGCCATCGAGCCGGGTTGATATCTGTCAATTGCACCGAAACTAGCCCGCCCTGAGATAATGCGCGCCTGATTACGTTTCCGGCGTTACCGCCGCTCTCCGCATGTCCCAGTTCAATGTTCGCCTTGCCAAGCCCCTGACCCAAACCGAGTTCAGTGAGCTTGACCGCTTCCTCTCGTCCGACCTCACTTCCGAGCACACCATGATGGTGGATACGCTCGATGGCTTCCTCACTGCCATTGCGCTGGGGCCCATTGACATCCCTGTGCCACAGTGGCTGCCCCGTGTCTGGGGGCCAGAAGACAAGGACACGCCGCGCTTCCGTAATGCCGAGCAGGCCGACCGCATCCTTGCCCTCATCGTGCGCCAGCTCAACGGCATCATGCGTACCCTGCAGCTCGATCTGGAAAACTACAGCCCCATCGTCGATGTGGTCGAGCATGAGGGCGAAGATTACGACGACGCCGAAATGTGGGCCTTCGGCTTCATGGCCGGCATCAACCTCGCGCGCACCGCATGGCAACCCGTATTTGAGCAGCCAGACGTGCTGGAATCCCTCAAGCCAGTTTTCCTGCTCAGTGCCAAGAACCTGACCGACGAGCAAAAGCAGCTCGTCGCCACGCCGCAGCAGCGCGCCGCCTTGGCCGCAGAGCTGCCCGCCGCCGTTGCCGTGCTCTACAACTTCTGGCAACCCTTCCGCAAGGCCGAAGCCCCAGCACCCATGCGTGCTGCCCCCAAGGCTGGCCGCAACGACCCCTGCCCGTGTGGCAGCGGCAACAAGTTCAAGAAGTGCTGCGGCGCTGACTAAGCAGACTAAGACGACTAGGGCGACTACGCGGAATACGCTGGCTGCGGATCCAACGGTTCGTAGCCAGCCTCTGCCGGTGTTACCACCGAAATAAAGATCAGCGGGTCAGGGTGCGGGTTGTGCACCCCATGCACATGGCCAATCGGAGCAACCGCAATATCGCCGGCCACCAACGGCAGTGTGGCCCCAGCCTCGTTGATCAGGTACTCGCCCTTGCCTGAGAGGATGGTCCAGGTGTCTTGCCCGTGTGGGTGCACATGCGCCGCAATGCGCTGCCCTTGCGCCACATGCCATGCAACCACGACCGTTTCTGGCGTCGTCGTCACCACGGATCGAATTGGTTCGCCCGTGCTTGGCTGCAAAAAGTCCCGGCTGTGAAAGGTGCGCTGCATGCTCATCGTTCTCTCCCTGTCGTGATGGCAAGCAAGGTGCCGTGCCATGACGATTAGACGACGATCAGCCGTGCTTTCTTACAGGCGAGCCCAATGAATAATTCACGGCAACCATCAGTCAAATCTTTCCTGCGGCTGCGGTGCCGGCCTGCTGCTTCTCTGCCAACGTAAGGAAAACTCAGCGTATCAGCAGCGCGCCAAGCAAGTAAATGGCGCTAGTCAACAGCACCGAAAATGTCATCACCATGCCAACCACGCGGAAGCGGAAGTTCTCCCGTTGTTGGCGCATGCCATAGGCGTGTGACAGCCGCGCAATCAACAAGGTGCAGCCCAGTGCATGCACAACCCAAGGGCGAGCTGCCACCAATTCAACCAGCAGTATCAACACCAGTGCCATGGGCACATACTCGGCAAAGTTCGCATGCACGCGGATGGCGCGCAGTAGCTCCGGGTTGTCGGCATGGCCGAGGCCGATCCGCAGCCGCCGACGGATGCGGATCGTGCGCATACTTAGATACACGAACAGGATGGCAAGCAACGACGCATAAATCGGAAGAATCATCATGGTTGCTGCCCCGTGTTGATTGAATACATGGTTGCGCCTGAGTTCAGCCTTCAGGCAACGACACCCGGCAGGGTGAGGAAATAATCAGCGAGTGCAGCAATTGATTGGCGCACTTTGGCTGGCTGCGCATCGCGTTGCGGTGTGACTGCCCAAATGTCGAGCGGCGGTAATTGCCAGTCTGGCAGTAAGCGTACCAGACGGCCGCTGCGGATATCCGCGTCGACATCAATGCTGCCGAGTAAGCCCAACCCCATGCCAGACAGACACATCTGTTGCACTGAAAGTTGATTGTTGCTCATCACCCGTGGCGTGAGTTGCAGCGTAATGCTCTCTGCAGATTTACTTTTACGTTTGAGCGTGTTGGCAAGCGCCAATGAGAGCGTACTGGTGTTCAATCCGAGCCAGGTATGGTCTTGCAGATCCGCTGGCGTGCTGATGGGCGAGTGCTGTGCCAAGTACGCTGGTGCAGCGCACACCCACACATCAAAGGCGCCCAGCCGCCGTGCCACCCAGTTCGAGTCGCTGAGGGGGCCGTAACGAATGGCGAGATCAATGCGCGATGCGATCAGGTCGATCGGCGCATCGTCCACCAGCAAGCTAAGACGCAGTTGCGGGTGCGCGCGCAGCAACTGGCCGAGCGCCGGCTCGATATGGCGACCAAAGCCAATGGTGGCCGAGAGACGCAGCTCACCGCTCGGCGTATCGCGCGAGGCGCTGAGCTCCGCCCGCGCTTGTTCCGCCGCTGTGACCAGTTCAGCGCAACGGACGTGGAAGCGTTCACCGGCTTCAGTGAGGGTCAGCTTGCGCGTAGAGCGGTGGAGCAGGGTGACGCCACCACTTTGCTCCAGCAGGCGCACCTGCTGGCTGACAGCAGAGGTGCTCATACCCAGCTCACGCGCGGCAGCGCTCATCGAGCGGTGGCGAACCACGGCGGCAAAGACAGCCATGCGGCGTAAATCATCCATTGTTAAGCTTTGCTTAAAAGTGTTGGCCTATTTTGCCGTCTAGTGCATGGTTTGTGAAGTGAATACCATGGCTTCGTTACCCCATTCTCAGGAGACGAACATGAAGATCGCATTGATTGGCGCTACCGGTTTTGTTGGCGCGGCCGTATTGGCCGAGCTATTGCAACGCGGCCACAGCGTTGGCGCGCTGGCGCGCAACCCGGCCAAGCTCGCCGCACAAGACAAGCTCACCGTGATCAAAGCGGATGTCCTCGACAGCGAGCAAGTCGCCACTGCCGTGGCGGGTTACGACGCCGTGATCAGCGCCTACAACCCCGGCTGGACCAACCCGAATATCCACGACGAATTTCTACAAGGCAGCGAAGCCATTCTGGCGGGCCTGCGTATGGTCGGCGTGAAGCGCGTGCTGGTGGTGGGCGGCGCTGGCAGTCTGTATCTGCCGGACGGCAGCCAACTGGTAGACAGCCCGGATTTCCCCGCCGAGTGGAAGCCTGGCGCGCTGGCCGCGCGCGAGCTGCTGAACCGTATCCGCAAGGACACCGTGCTCGACTGGACCTTCCTCTCGCCGCCCGTGCATCTGGAGCCGGGCGCCCATGAAGGCCCGTATCGCGTGAGTGAGGAAACCCCGATCATGGCCGGCAATGCACCGGGCCGCATCACCGTGGCCGATCTGGCCGTGGCGATTGTCGATGAAATCGAAACGCCAAAGTTTGTGCAGAAGCGATTTACGGTCGGCTACTGAGGCGCGAGACGAAAACAGGGCGGTGTTGGCATATGTTCGCTAGCGAACGGAAAACCATGACGAATCGGCAAACAATGCTTTCTCGTCAAACCGCCCAGACGATCTGCCTCAACCGTTAATCGGTATCAACGAAAAAGGTGGCTAGCCCTGGTGGAATTGACTCATCTCAATACAGGAGTTTCCACCATGCAATCATTCAAGCGTATTTCCGCGACCTTAGTTGCACTGACATGTCTTACTGCCGTGGCCTATGCGGCTGAAAAAGCCGCTGAACCGACCCCCGCCAAGGAGAGCGCCGGTGACTACGTCAGCGACAGCTGGATCACCACCAAGGTGAAGACATCGCTGATGGAGGACAAGCTGGTCAAGGCCACCGAAGTCAATGTCGAAACCTACAAGGGCACCGTTCAGCTCAGTGGCTTTGTTAGCTCAGAAGCTGCCATGGCCCAAGCCATCAAGGTTGCGCAGGGCGTTAAGGGCGTGACCTCGGTTAAGAACAACATGCGCGTCAAGTAAGCGCGGCGTTGCCTCAGTAAGCAAGAAGCACCGGTCAGCACACAAAGTGCTGACCGCGTTGTTGCACCTGATCAGCGGGTGCCTGTCACATGAGTTGTCATCCGCCTATCCTTCTTTGACTTCAACAATCGCCTTCACCGTCAGCGGCACGCCATTGCGCAGCGAGTTAACCCCAATCACCGAGCGCGCATGTAGCCCACTTGGCCCAAACACGTCCGCCAACAAATCCGAAGCACCGTCCAACACTCGGGCGTGGTCCTCAAACTCTGGCGTGGTATTGAGTGAGCCATGCAGCTCAACAAAGCGCACTACCTGATCAAGCGAGCCGAGTTCTTGCCGAATCGCCGCCAGCAAATCCAGACAGGCCGAGCGTGCGAAGCTATAGCCATCTTCTGCTGTGTATTCCCGCCCCAGCTTGCCCTTGGGCTTAACCCCATTCACCGCCAGCGGTGCCTTGCCGGAGAGAAACAGCAGGTTGCCGGTGCGCACCGCTGTTGAGTAATTGCCAGCCGGTGGGCTGCCTTGTGGCAGGGTGATGGCTAAGTCTTTGAGGCGCTGTTCTGGTGGCATGTGAGAGTCCTTATTCCAGGGCAATTTTTACATTAAGAAAAGCCATTAGGTATCCCGCTTGACCGAAGGGTGAGGGATGCTCGTCTGAACTCTCATGGTTTGCTGGGACTCATGGTTATGCGTACTTGCACTTCGGCTGTAGGTGATTCCGATGTCGTTGAGAGCATGATCCAACCATGTGGGGCGCCATCCTTCTGCATAAAGTATCCAAGCTGCCTGTATTTACCGCCTACGCCATCGGAAACTTTGTCGATATGTGGCTTTACGGTTAATCCAGGGCGGGGAAGTCCTTTTACTAGTTTTTCAAATCCGTCATTCACTGTTGTTGCATCAGCCACCCTTGCCCAAGCTGAACAATGAACATCTCCGGTCAGCACCACTAAAAATTGACCAATCGTATTGGGAACGCCCCAGACTTCACCACTCTGTCCCCTCAGTGCGGCTTTAGAAAACTGCTCATCAGCCCGAACGTATTTGTTCTCTTTGGCAAAGTGAGAGATCTGCGCATTATTGCCGGGGAATTTCACACATGTATTCATGTATAGCGATACAGCAAAGTTTCCTTGCTGTATCGCTTGGCTTGTTTGCGCAAATGCAGGAAGCACTCCAATAGCAAGCAACGTAAACATGGCGATTAAGAGCCGCATACTTTTATTTCTCTAACGTTTGAATGAACCGGCGTTGCGCGGTTTTATCGCGCATTGTCCGGTGGATTCATGGGTTGGGCTTGCCCGTTTATGCTGGGTTGTGCATACACGACCTGATTGCGTCCCGCTGATTTCGCGAGGTACAACGCTTTGTCGGCCTCTTGAATCAAAAAGTCCTCGCTCTGCTTTTCATGAGGAACCACAGATAGCAAGCCGATGCTAAGGGTTACCTGCCTTGATTCACCGATGACTATTTTGAGGTCAAGGATTGCCTTCAAGATCGACTCCGCAATCTCCCCTGCCATTTCCAGCCCGGTGTTACCCAAGATCAATGCAAACTCGTCCCCGCCGATACGTGCCACAAGATCGCCGGGCCTGCGCGCATGAGCAAGCAAAATCTTGCTAACACTCAGCAGGCATTGGTCGCCGGCTGCATGCCCGAATTCATCGTTGTAGTTCTTGAAGTAGTCGACATCGATAAGAGCCAAGCCGATGGGCGTTTGCTCACGAATACTTCTTCGCATCTCGTTGCTCAAGAACGGGTGAAACGCTCGTCGGTTGCTTAGTCCGGTCAGCGGATCCTGCTTGGCTATCTCTTCGACCTGCTCCTCGGCTAGTTTGCGCTGCGTAATGTTGTGATGGGAAATAACAAAAAACCCCTCACCCTCCTCGCCATGCAAAGAGGTGATGCGCATGGTGAACCAGCGTTTCTCGTCCGGGCTGTGACAGGGATATTCAAAGCAGAAGAACTCGCGCTTCCCGGCCAATACCGCAGCAACGCCTTGCAATGCCTCATCGGCAAGACTATCACCAGCAATTGCAGCCTTGGAGAGTGTTTCGAGATAGTTGCGGCCTAAACACGAGTAACCCGAAGGTAGTCTGTTTTCGATCCCGAAGTATTGCCAGGCCCTATTGACCTCAAGAATGTTGCCCGTTTGGTCAATCACAGCGATTTGGTCTTCCAGTGAATGGAAGACTGCTGTATGCAGCGCTACTGGTAATTTCATGATGAATAAGCTCCCATCAGACATTCAGTGAGGGAGCTAACGTCCGAATTGACGGGCAGCCGGAGGCAGGTCAAGCTGACCGAGACGTTAGGCAAAAGCCGTATGTGTTTCAGCATAGACGAGCGTAAGTATCCATACTAAGCACTGCTAAAAGCCATCTCGACGATGTACTTGGCATCGGCCTCACTTAGACCAATCGACTGAAGGTGGCCACAAATATGAGCCTGATCTAATCCGACACTACGCATTGAACGTGCCTTAGATAAATGTGCACTCGACCGTGGCACTGAAGCAAGAGTAGGCGTATCGGACGGGGTAAGCACCTCTGTTATTGGCTTGATCAAGCGCTCACTAAAGCGGGAAAGCTCATGTTCTAAGAGCGAATCTTGAGCTTGGGCATGCTGGAGTACTCCAAGTCTCCTTTGGTGCCATTCAGGATCGAGCCTGCGTACAGCGGTATAAACTGGCGATAGAGCAATACGTAGCGCAGAGGGCTCCATGTCGCCATAGTGGATATAAATCTCGCCGATATTGGTTGTGAGACTCACGAAGGTATGAATTTTTGACTTTGTGGTGAGCGCATTGAGGACACTCGCTATTGCCATACCCTCAAGCGCTCCTTGAACGCCAAACCCACCCCCAATGAACCCACCACCTGTAGTCGTTGTGCCGGGTCCGGATATTTCGATTGAAGCGAGCTCGACATAAGAAATCGAGAATGAAGCGCCGTCTGACAGAAGAATAGAAAGAGCAGCAGGGCCAAATCGGAGTACAACTGGGTTGCCTGGAGCTAGTGGGTAACCGCAGCCACCGAGATATGAGCAGCCGTTAAGTACGATTTCATCCATGTGTGTGATGTTTCCTGTTAAACGGTTGAGTTCGTCGATCTGCGCGGCTTTTCGCGCAGATCCGGTGGAATGAGAGGTGGGCCTTCAAAAATAACGGTGGCTTCCGATCACATCTTTCCCAACGTAAACTTTTCCGGTCGGATAGGTGACCATATAAATCTGCTTCATTTCCTAGGGACCCTGCCTAACGTTGAAGGTAAGGGGCGCGTCCCGCTTGACCGAAGGGTTATGCTGCTGCTCGGGCACTATAAATGACTTGCCAAGCAAAGCGACAAGTACCAATGCGAGAGTAAGTGCAACCCACTTTGCAGCTCGGACAGTCCTGCGGTAACTACCTTCCCCGCTCTTGACACGTATCCACTCGCGCTTGAGGACAACTTGTGCGACCTTGGCTAAGTTGTCTAATTCAACGACACACCTGCCATAGCGGTCTGAGCGCGAATTTAATATCTCATACACGTTGTCTAGATGCGTCAAAAGTTGTTTATGGTCAGCCTCGTCTGGATTAAGACGTAACCTCAGTGCGTAATAGGCTTGAGCCATTCGTTGCCGATTTTCATGAAACGGATCGGGTTTTTCCGCCTCACGGTCGGCTAATTCAATTTGCTCCAAAAGCGGGGCCGTAACTGCTTTGATATTGATGGGAATGTGTTCAAGGGATACGCGCCGCGCCTGACTCGAAAAGTCAGCAAGCTCACTGCGGAATGCATCAATCCATGCTTGGCGAAACTCGGAAATTTTTTGCTCTTTCGATGTGACTAGGCTGACGAAAGAAATTGCCCCCGTAATACAGGCAGCGAGAACCGCCCCAATTGGTACAAGCAATGGAATAGGTATGTCAGCGAGCGGCATAAGCAACCTAACGTGAAGTAGACGACACCAAAACTGCTTTTGGGGTCGCGAAAACGCACTCTATATCTGAACAGTAAGAATCAAATTTCTTCATGTAATCAGTGGGTCAGGTCTTTTTAGGCGGACCTAAAAAACTCAGTGAAAAAGGACACTTTCTCTGCCTATGGGTAGGCACTGAGTGCGACTATAGCGGAGAAATCGGCAGCAGATTTGCCCTGCCGATTTTGCGGATTTTGGTGGGAATGAATACGAAGCCCGCGCCGGGTGGCTGAAGAGTCAGCCAGCCTGCGCCCGATGCGCGGTTGCCTGCGCCTGTATCGCCTGCTTTTCGTCGTCGCTGATTCGATCCACGTTGCGCACTTGCAGTGCCATGCGTGGGTTTTGGGCGAGCAGGGGCTGGTGGCGGATCAGGAAGTCCCAATACAGGGTGGTCATGGGGCAGGCGTTGGGGCCAATGCGTTCGTCCGGCTTGAAGCGGCAGCCTTTGCAGTAGTTGCTCATGCGCTGGATGTACTTGCCCGTTGCCGCATAGGGCTTGCTGGCCATCACGCCGCCGTCGGCAAACTGGCTCATGCCCAGCGTGTTTGGTAGCTCTACCCATTCCACCGCATCGACGTACACGCCCAGATACCACGCATGCACTTCCTGCGGCCGGGCACCAAACAGCAGGGCATACAGGCCGGTGACCATAAGGCGTTGGATGTGGTGGGCGTAGCCATGCGCCAGCGTTTGCTGCACGGCATCGCGCATGCAGGCCATCTCGCTTTCGCCCGTCCAATACACGGCGGGTAAGGGGTGCTCGGCCTGCAGGGCGTTGCGGTCGATGTACTCGGGCATTTGCGTCCAGTAGATGCCGCGCACATATTCGCGCCAGCCGATCACCTGCCGGATAAAGCCTTCTACGGCTTCCAGCGGCGCGTCGCCGCGCTGATAGGCTTGCTCGGCTGCGCGCGCGACTTCAAGCGGATGCAGCAGCTTGAGGTTGAGCGCGCAGGAGATGTGCGAGTGATACAGCCAGACCTCGCCCTGCCACATGGCGTCTTGATAGCGGCCAAACAGCGGCAGACGGTGGGTGATGAAGGCGGCCAGCACGTCCAACGCTTGCGCTCTGGTGACGGGCCACGCAAAGCTGTCGAGTGTGCCGGGGTTGCTGGCAAAGCGCGTTTGCACCAACGCCATAACATCGCGTGTGATGGCGTCGGGCGCAAAGCGCACCGGCGGCGGCACGTTGGTCGGGCCTTCGGCGGGGAAGGCACCGCGGTTGTCTGCATCGAAATTCCATTGCCCACCAATAGGCTTGGTGGGGTCGTTGCTCTCCATCAGTAAGCCGGTCTTGCGCCGTACTTCACGGTAGAAATATTCCAGCCGCAATTGCTTGCGGCCTTTGGCATGCGCGGCGAATTCACGCACGGTGGTGATGAAGTGCGTGTCGTCTTTCAGGTCCAACGGAATGTTGTGCTCACGCGCAACGGCTTGTATGGCTTTGAGCACCCGCCAGTCGCCGGGGGCGTTCATCACTAGCTTTTCGGGGCGGGTGTGTGCCAGCGTGCGCGTTAGCTCGCCGGCCAGTGTGCCGGTGTTGGCGGTATCGTCGAGCAGGGTGTAATGCAACAGCCGGCCCAGCGCACGCTGCGCTTTTGCAAAGTGGCGCATGGCACTGAGGAACAACGCGGTGCGTTGCTTGGACGAGGGAATGTGGGTGGATTCTTCCGCCACCTCGGCCATCCACAGCGCATCGCGGGTGGGGTCAAAGTCAGTAAGGGCAAGCGCATCGGCATCCAGCTGGTCGCCGAGGATGATGACGAGATGACGCAAGGACTGGGGGCTCATGCGGTGGTGCCTTTCTGGCGACGGCAGGCCTCGGAGCAATATTTCACCTCATGCCAATTCTTAGCCCACGCGCGCCGCCATGTCATGGGCCGGCCGCACACCGCGCAGGGCTTGCTGGGGAGGTGCTGCTTGTTGCCTTTGAAGTCGCTTGGCATGGGTGGTGAGTGAACTTAAAGTGCTTTGCCGTTGTAATGGTGCCGTGGCAAGGCATCAATATCTACGCCATCCAGACAGCGCACATTAATGGCGGCGGTGGGGGTGCCATCGGGCGCATGGGCAAATTCGAACAGGCTGCATCCGCAGTCAGGACAAAAGCGGTGCTGGATGACATGTTGGTTGAAGGTGTAGGTGCTGAGATGGTTGTCTGGTGTTTCAAGATTCAACGCGCTGCGTGGCACGAACCAGAGGAGGGTGCCCTTGCGCCGACAGATGGAGCAGTTGCATTCGTTAACGGCGTTGAGCTCGCCTTCGACTGTGTATTTGGTTTTGCCGCAATGGCAGCTGCCGGTGTATTGCATGGTTCTCTCCTTGCCTCTGCGTGGGCTGCCTTGTGGTCATCCCCGTGGTGGCTTCTGTTGCAGCCTAGACAGGTTTTTCGACCAAGGCTTTTAGCTTCTCTAGCCCCGCTGCAAAGTCGTTGCCCACCATGCCGTCGAAGTCGAAGAAGATGCTCATGAGCTTGGAGATAAACGGCATTGGGCCCTCCATGGCCCAGCTGGCGCGGGTGCCATTGTTCACCGGCGCAAGGGTGAAGAAGACCGTGTTGTGCGCTTCAAATGGCACGAAGAAATCTATCTGCAGGGTGACTTGTTGCAGCGGCAGGCTCTGCGTAATTTCCATGCGCCCCGAGCCCACTTGCTTGTTGCCTTCCCACGCGTAGAAAGCGCCTTTGCCACTGGTGACGGGGCTGAAGGTCTGCTTCATGGCGGGGTCGCGCTCAGCATAGGGCGACCACCGCGTGAAGTTTTGTAGGTCGTTGATCATCGGAAAGAGGGCTTCTGCCGAGGCGTTGATGTCGATGGAGCGTTCAACGCGGAAGGTATCTGGCTTGGTGGCGGCATACAGGCACAGCAGGGCAATGATGCCGAAGGCGATCAAGGTAATGCGGCGGAAGGTTTGCATGAGCGGTTCCGGTTGGGAGTGCAAATATCGTGGCGATAGGGAATTGTGCACGAAGCGCCGTAGCGTGCAGTGATATGCTCAATTAAGAATGACAGTTTCTGAGGGTTCGATCAATGTCTGCAGGATGCTCGCACAGTTGTGACGCCGACACGGCCAGCGCTGCCCACACCGACCCGCGTTACCGCCGGGTGTTGTGGATTGCGCTGGTGGTCAATGCCTTGATGTTTGGCATCGAGATATTTGGTGGCGTGGCATCTGGCTCGGTCTCGCTACTGGCTGATGCGGTGGACTTCGCCGGCGACGCGGCCAATTACGCGCTGTCGCTGGTGGTGTTGAGCATGAGCCTAACGTGGCGTGCTCGCGCAGCGTTGCTCAAGGGCTTGAGCATGGGTGCGTTTGGCGTGTTGGTGCTGGGCAAGACGGTGTGGGCCGCCACTCATGGCGTACCGCCGGAGCCCGTGACCATGGGCGTGATTGCGCTGTTGGCCTTGGCGGCGAATGTGGGCGTGGCGGTGATGCTGTTCGCTTGGCGGGCGGGCGATGCCAATATGCGCTCGGTGTGGCTGTGCAGCCGCAACGATGCAATTGGCAATGTGGCGGTTGCCCTGGCTGCGGTAGGGGTATTCGGCACAGGCGCAGCGTGGCCTGATTTGCTGGTGGCCTTAATCATGGCCAGCCTTGCGCTGCATGGTGCGGTGAGCGTTGTGCGGCATGCGCGGGCAGAGCTGCGTGGGGAGGTGCCCCCTTCGGACCCCGTTGCCCATCATCATTGATCGGGCTACACTGAGGCCATGCGCAAGTTCCTGCTCCTCTTTCTGATGCTGATTCTGCCGCTGCAAATGGTTGCAGCCGCAGAGCGTGGCATTACGCATATGACAGAGGGCAGCCAAGATGCAGCAGTGGCAATGCAACATGTGATTGCCCACGCCGAACACATTGCCCATCACCACCACGGCCATGATGGCAGCATGCACATGGATGACTCGCACGCTTCGGCGCAGCATCAGCTGGACTGCGAAAAAGCCTGTGCCATGAGCTTTATGCTGCCGACAGCACACCATCTGAGTTTTGAGGCACTGCCACAAGTGGTGCCCACCTTCCTCTCCGAGTTCATTCCAGAGCGGACGACCAGTCCGCCTCTGCGTCCTCCTCCCGTCGCACTCGCCTGAGCCCGGTGGGATTGCTTGCGTCTGGATGTTGTTGTCCGGGTGCTCGCTTGGTTTTCTAAGATTTCCCCAAAGACCCTATCCCGCCGGATTTGAATTGATCCGGGAGTGCGCGTGCGCCTTCCGTTCAGGACGAGAATCCGATGAGAGTTTTTGCATACACAGGTGTGTGTGTTGCTGCGCTGATGCTGTCTGCGTCAGCCCATGCGCAGGAGCGATTGACGCTCAAGCAGGCCTTTGACATCGCTTGGACACGCCAGCCCGAGGCGCGCGCGGCCGACTTGCGCCGTAGTGCCGTAGAGGCGCGCCGCGATGCTGCGGGTAATTGGCTGGTGGCCCAACCGAATGTGGAGCTGGCGACCAAGACCGACCGCGTTAATCGCAACGACGGCAGCCGTGAATACGAAGTGGGCGTGGGCCTGCCGCTGTGGCTACCGGGCGAGCGTAGTCGTGCGCAGGCGCTTGCCGATGCGGATGTTGATGCGCTCAAGAGTCGGCAACTCGCAACGCAATTGCGTTTGGCGGCCAATGTGCGCGCAGCGTGGTGGGCGGCGGTGCAAGCGGATGGTGAGCAGCAGCTGGCGCAAGCCCGTCTGAAACTGGCGGAACAGTTAGCCGGCGATGTGGCCCGCCGTGTGCGCGCTGGCGATCTGGCCCGTGCAGACCAGCATCAGGCCGACGGTGCCGTGGCAACCGCGCAGGCCCAGCTGGCCGAAGCGCAGAGTGTCACCGCGCAGACCAAGCAGCGCTTGCGTGGCTTGCTGGGCATGGCGCCGACTGTGCCCAGCGAGGTGGCACCGGAAGCCTTGCCTGCCCTGAGCACCAGCATTGATGAAGCGCAACACCCTGCCTTGCGCGAGATTGCAGACCGCGCTGAATCCGCGCGCCGTGCCAAAGCACTGGCATCCACCCAAACGCGCAACAACCCGCAGCTACTGTTGGCCACCACGCGTGACCGCAGTACCTTCAGCACGCCCTATGCGCAAACCGTGACGGTGGGTGTGCGTATTCCGTTTGGCGCAGACAACCGTCGTCAGGCCGGCATTGCCAATGCCGAGGCCGAGGCAGTGGAAGCTGAAGCTCGCCTCTCATTGGAGCAGGAGACGGTGCTGGCCGATATCGAGGCCGCACGTGCGCGTGTGACCGCGAGCGAGGCGCAGCGCACCGCAGCCGAGCGCCGCGCCGTACTAGCGCGTGAGACGCGGGGCTTCTTCGATAAATCTTTCCGGCTGGGCGAAAGCGATTTGCCCACCCGTCTGCGCGTGGAGCTTGAGTCTTATGAAGCCGAGCGCCAGCTCGCCAAGAGCCGCATTGCCGTGGCGCAGGCCATCTCCCAATACCGTCAGGCCTTGGGCCTGTTGCCCGAGTAAAGGACAGTTCATGTTGAAACACTTCCGTATGTTGCTGCTCGCCTTCATCAGCGCCAGTATGACCAGCCCCGTTGGCGTGGTCTTGGCGCATGGCGACGACCACAAAGACCACGCGCATGCTGCGCCTTCAACGGTGCTGGAAACCGCGCGCGTTGTTCCCACGATGCGTGCCGAGAGCGAGCAGTTTGAGCTGGTGGCGCGCTTGTATCCGGACGAGTTGGGCATTTACATCGACCACTGGGCGAGCAATGCGCCCTTGCTCAATGCCGATGTCGAGGTTGAGTTGAATGGCAAGAAAGCCATTGCCACCTTTCATGCAGACCACGGCGACTATGCCGTGGAAGACGCTGATTTCCTCAAGGCACTACAGGCAGAGGGCGAGCACGCCTTGATCTTCAGCATTGTGGCGGGCAAAGAATCCGATCTGCTTACGGGCACGCTGCATGTGCACGCTGAAGACAGCCTGCAAGCCATTCAGCAAATCGCCAGAAAGCCCGGCCTGTGGGTGATGGTGGGTGGGTTTGCGCTGGTATTGCTGCTGGGTTGCGGACTCGGTATCCGCCATCTTTTGAATGCACGCAAGGAGAGCCGGGTATGAGCCGACAACAACGCTTTGAAAAGCTGCACGTTGAAAAGCTAAACCATCAAAAGGATTCCCGCATGCCGCAACGTTTAATGAGTCTCCTGCTGGCGTGCATGCCACTACTTGGCTTTGCGCATGGCGATGAGCCGCATGACGATGCACAGGGTGCAGCGGCGACTGCCAACGCACCGCAGCGCTTGCCAGATGGCAGTGTGTTCCTCCCCAAGCCCGCGCAACGGCAGATGGATTTACGCACAGTGCTTGTGCAGGCCGAGACCTCCGCCCGCGCACTGGAGTTGAACGGGCGCGTGGTGATGGACCCGAATGCGGGTGGCAAGGTGCAGGCCATCATTGCCGGCCGCGTGACTGGCGGGCCCAAGGGCTTGCCCTTGGCAGGGCAGACGGTGAAGCAAGGAGAAGTGTTGGCCTATGTAACGCCCGCGGTTGGTGGCGGCACGCGCTCGCTGGCGGTGAGTCGCTTGAATCGACTGCGCGAGTTGTCGGACACGGTGCCGAAGAAGGCGATTGAGGAAGCCGAAGCCGCCGTCGCCAACGAGCAGATGGTTGCGCCGGTATCTGGCGTGATCTCGGCAGCGTATGTGGTGGCGGGACAGGTGGTCGATGCCCGCGAGACATTGTTTGAAGTGGTCGATCCGGCGCGCCTGCAGGTTGAGGTGCTGGCGTATGACATCGCGGTTGCCAATAGCATTGCGACGGCCTATGCCGTGGTGGGGCAGGACAAGTTGCCGCTCAAGCTACTCGGCGTGGCGCGAGCGATGCGCGAGCAGGCTTTGCCCGTGACCTTCCGCGTTGATGGCGCGTTGGCAAAGCAGTTGGCGGTGGGACAGCCGCTCAAGGTGGTGGTGCAGACGCGTGAGCAGGTGCAAGGTGTGCCGGTGCCTGCTGCCGCATTGATGAAGAACCCGGCAAACCAGAGCGTGGTCTGGGTCAAGACATCACCAGAGTCATATGCCCCGCATGTGGTTACCTTCGCGCCGCTGGATGGCGCGCGGGTGATCGTGACGAGTGGGCTGCGCGGTGGCGAGCGGGTGGTGACGCAAGCTGCGGCCTTGCTCAATCAAGTGCGGTGAGTCGTATGAGCATACTTACCTTACGACTCAAGCAGCCGTCTATGCACGTCTGCCGTGGAGCATCCAATGTTTAAGTGGCTCTTGGATAGCAGTCTTGCTAATCGCCTGCTTGTGATCGTCGCGAGTCTCGGGCTGATGGGCTACGGGGTGTGGACCTTATCCACCACGCCGGTGGATGTGTTCCCCGATTTGAACAAGCCGACAGTCACGCTGATGAGCGAGGCGGGTGGCATGGCGTCGGAAGAAGTCGAGCAGCTGATCACCTTCCCGCTGGAAACCAGCATGAATGGCTTGCCCGGTGTGGAAACCGTGCGCTCGGTGTCATCGGCGGGTCTGTCGATTGTGTACGTGACATTCAACTGGGACACCGATATTTTCAGGGCGCGGCAAATGGTGGCGGAGCGCTTGTCTGCGCTTGCAGTCACTATGCCCGCAGGCGTGGTGCCAAAGATGGGACCCGTGTCGTCGATTATGGGCGAGATCATGCTGATCGCCATCCCGATTGATGACAGCAAGACCAGTGCAATGGCGGTGCGCGAGTATGCGGATTGGGTGCTGCGACCGCGCTTGATGGGCATTCCCGGCATTGCCCAAATCATTCCCATCGGTGGCGCGGTGCGCCAGTTTCAGGTGCAGCCGAATACCGCGCGCATGGCTGAGTTAGGCATCACACTCGATCAGCTCGATGCAGGGCTGCGCGGTTATGCGTCAAATACCTCAGGTGGTTTTTTGGAGCTGAATGGGCGCGAATATTTAATTCGTAATCTGGGCCGAACATCCAGTCTGGATGATCTGCGTAATTTGGCATTGACCGTCAAAGGCGGGCAGCCAATTCTGTTGCAGCAGATTGCCGCCGTGACATTTGCGCCCGCCATCCGTCGTGGCGATGCGGGCTTTGAAGGGAAACCGGCGGTGATTTTGGCGATACAGAAGCAACCGTCCGCCGACACCATTGCCCTGACCGAGAAGATTGAAACTGCGCTGGCTCAGCTCAAGCAATCGCTCCCGGTGGGCATGGAGGCACCGCGTGTCACCTTCCGTCAGGCCAGCTTCATCACCGCTTCGATCGATACGCTCAAAGCCAAGCTGATGGCCGCTTCAATCTTTGTTGGCGTGATTCTTTACCTATTTGTTGGTACGTTCCGCACGACGGTGATTGCGCTGGTCGCCATTCCAATCTCGATCTTGGTGGCGGCACTGGTGTTTCGCTACTTCGGCATGTCGATCAACACCATGACGCTAGGTGGTTTGGCGATTGCGATTGGTGGCTTGGTTGATGACGCGATTGTGGATGTGGAGAACATCATCCGCCGCCTGCGTGAGAATCGCAGCAAGCCAGTGGCTGAGCGCGTGTCTGTGCTGACCTTGATCCGGGATGCGAGCCTTGAGGTGCGTTCAGCGATTGTGTATGCCACCGCGATTATCGTGCTGGTGTTTGTGCCGCTGTTTGCGCTGCCGGGGATGGAAGGGCGTCTGTTTATCCCGCTGGGTGTCGCGTTCATTGTGGCGACGCTGGCCAGCTTGTTTGTGTCGGTAACGGTGACGCCCGTACTGGCCTACTACCTGTTGCCACAGATGAAGACGCTGGATCATGGCGATACCAAGTTGCTCGCCTGGCTAAAGCGCCACTATCAACGTTCACTGGATGCCGTGATGCGTTACCCACGCCAGCTCTTAATCGGCTGTGTGATCGCGGCGGTGATTGCTGTGCTGTCGGTGCCGCTGTTTGCGCGTAGCTTTTTGCCGCCCTTCAATGAAGGCACGCTGGTGGTGGGCATGCGCCTCAACCCCGGTGTGACCTTGACCGAATCGAGCAATTTGGCCCGTCATGCTGAGCTGTTGATCCGCGAAGTGAGTGAGGTAACGCACGTGGGGCGGCGCAGTGGCCGTGCTGAGCTGGATGAGCATGCCGAGGGGGTGCATGTCAGCGAGCTGGATGTGGGCATCAAGCCGCAAGGCGAGCTGACGCGCAGCATGGACGAGATCAAGCGCGACATCCGTTCGCGGCTTGTGAATCTGCCCGCAGCCGTCAGCGTGGGGCAGCCGATCTCGCACCGCATTGACCACATCATGTCGGGGGTGCGCGCACCGATTGCCATTAAGTTGTTTGGCGAGGATCTCGACACGCTTCGCGGCCAGGCGGCGCTGTTGCGCGAGCGTTTGGTCAGCGTGCCGGGGCTGGTGGATCTGGAAATTGAAAAGCAGGTGCAGGCACCGCAGATCAAGGTGCGGATTGATTACGCCGCGGCAGCGCAATATGGCGTGCCCACCCCGCGCATTCTGGAAGCCTTGCAAAGTCTGGTGGGTGGCGAGCGTGTTGCGCAGGTGGTTGAAGGCACGCGCCGTTTTGATCTGGTGGTGCGCTTGCCCGAGGCGGCACGTGGCATAGAGGGGCTTGGCAATCTGTTGATCGAAACACCCAACGGACGGATTCCTCTTTCCAAGGTGGCACGCATTGAAGACAGCGATGGGCCAAACCAGATAAGTCGGGACAATGGTCGTCGTCGTATTGTCTTGTCGGCGAATACGCAGGGGCGAGCGCTGTCCGATGTGGTGGACGATATTCGTACCGTGCTCGCCAAGGAAAAATTGCCAGAGGGCTATTTCGTCACGCTGGAAGGGCAGTTCCAAGCACAGGAGGAAGCGTCGCGCTTGATCGGCCTGCTCTCCATTGTTTCGCTGTTGCTGATGTTTGCGGTGCTTTACAGTCGCTACCCCTCCATCAAGCTGACGCTGATGGTGATGGCGAATATTCCGCTCGCCCTCATTGGCGCGGTGATCGGCTTAGGGCTCTCCGGTCAGCCTTTATCGATTGCTGTGCTGGTCGGCTTTATTACGCTGGCAGGTATTTCCGTGCGCAACGGTATTTTGATGATCAGCCATTACCTGAATTTGATGCGCTTCGAGAACGAGGCCTTCAGCCTGCAAATGATCATGCGCGGTTCGCTGGAACGCCTAGCGCCCGTGTTGATGACCGCGCTGGTCACCGCATTTGCGCTGGCGCCACTGTTGTTTGAGGCCGAACAGCCCGGCACTGAAATTTTGCATCCAGTGGCCGTGGTGATCTTTGCCGGCCTGATCGGCTCAACCTTGCTTGATACCTTCCTCACGCCTGCGATGTTCTGGCTGTTTGGTAAGGGGGCAGCCGAGAAGCTGCTGAGCTCGCAAAACAAAGAAGCCTTTTAACCCTAGGAGATTTGCCATGAAACTCATCCCTATCCTCACGGCCGCCGTGATCGCAATGACATCATCACTGGCGCTTGCACACGCTGAGCATGGCCAGCCGCAGTACGGGGGCATCTATGGTGAAGCCGGGATTTTTCAGCTTGAGCTGGTCGCCAAGGATAAGCAGTTTGTCCTCTACGTCACCGATCACGGTGAGCCGATGAGCACCAAGGGCGCCACCGGAAAACTTATCCTGTTGGGGAGCGACGGCAAGCGCGATGTTGAGCTGAAGCCCGCTGGCGAGAATCAGCTCACCGGCAAGGTCAGCGCTAAGCCTGCCAAGGGTACCAAGGTCGTCGCAACCATTACGCTGCCCGGCAAAAAGACAGCGACCGTGCGCTTTGTGCTGGAGTAGCTTGTCTTAGGGCGCTGACCTTAGTTCCAGCGGATGTCGCCGCACAGGACGCGTGTTTCGTTGCCCTGTAAAAAAGCGATGGAGATGGTGACGCAAAGATTGCCGGTGGCAGTGGAGAGGTAAGGGCGCGTGGTTTGCACCTGACCAAAGTGCTCGATGGCACGGCGGAAGTAGGGGCGGCGTGACCAGCGAGCGCCATTGATGCCGGCGATTGGGTGGTAGCTGCTTGCCGCATCCTGATTGCTCTCGTTGCTCCACACGCTCGAGCCGACTTGCAGGCCTTGCCCGTCGAGCATGTAACAGAACTCGGATTTTTCGAGCTCAAGGAAGCTGCTGCATGCGCCAGCGAGTGATTCGCTGCGCATGGACAATTCCATGGCGGCCTTGACGATGGTTTGCTCGTACACCGCGATGCGCTCGCGCCGTTGCCGGTAATGCTGCTGGCTCTCATTTTCATAGCGTTCCCACAAATCCGTGACAGCAGGAATGACCTGATGGACGGTCAGGGGCTCTGCCGCAGGGCGTGCAAAGTAATAGCCCTGCGCAAAGTCGACATCCGACTCTAGGGCAATCATGGCTTGGGTTAGGGTTTCAATGCCTTCGAGCAGCACTAGCGAGCCAGCCTCATGCAACATATTCACGATACGCGGCAGCATGCGCCGCGCACGTTCATCGGCTTCGCACTGAACGGCAAAACGACGGTCGAGCTTGACGATTTCTGGCCCGACTTGCCAGATACGGTCGAAGTTGGAATGGCCGGCACCGAAGTCATCAATGGCGAGCAGGCAGCCTAGGTCGCGTAGTTGACCTACCGTATCGCGGAAGTTGTCTTCGTCCTCGATCAGTTCTTCGAGAATTTCAACCACCACCATCTTGGCCTGCATGTCATTGCTTTGCAGCAGGGTGGACATGAAGGCGGTGCGATTGGCTTGTTGTGCGCGAGAGAAGCTCTCGGGGTGAATGTTCAGAAACAGCCAGCCTTCGCGGGCCTTGTGTGCATTGGCCACATGCAGGGTGCGGCAGAGGCGGTCGAGGTGCAGGATGTCGCCATGCGCAATCGCTTCCTCCAAGAGAACAGGCGGTGGCACCGCTTGTCCTTGGGCGTCTTTAGCGCGGATCAGACCCTCATGGCCGACAACGCGGGCATGGGTGAGGCTCACAATCGGCTGAAATGCACTGCTGCATTGATAGCCCCTATAGGTCGCGCTAAAGCGACCTTCAGCATCGGGCTGCAAGACAGTACGCAGACTGTCGTAGCTCAGCTCGTTAGCGCTGTCATGAGTGTTATCCGAAAACATGCGCCTCCAAAAAGCAGCGTTTGTGCCAGTGCGAGTATATAGACGAGCGCTTGGACGCGGTAAGGATTTATTACAGATGCATCGATGTTGTTGTATGCGTGCGATTTTATTGGGTATATGTTGATGCGCTCGGCATAATTGCTAGAATGCTTCGTGGTTGTGCGCCCTGTTTCATTGTGGTGCAACTGTTGTCACAGCCATTGTTTCCGCCCCGATGTTGTCAGTCCACATTTCAAGGCCCTCTGTGCCATAACCGCGATGCAGCAACCACCTGTCTCCTCCACCTCTGCTGACCAAGTGCTTGCGTCGATGACGATTCCACCGCGTCCCGCCTTGCTGCTTGCTTTGCAACGCGAGATGCGCAAGGATGACCCTGACTTCGGCAAGATAGGTCAGTTGCTGCGGCGAGATCCGGGCATGGCGGGTAGTGTGCTGAAATCGGCTAATTCGGCCTATTACGGCATACAGCGAACTGTCGATACCGTCGAGGATGCCATTCTTCTGGTTGGTCTGAATCAATTTGGTGCACTGATGACCGGGTTAATCACGCGCCGTGCACTGGCGAGTGGCGTGATGATGATGGCGCGGTTTTGGGATGTGTCAGAGAAGCGCTCCGCCGGTATGGGGCATGTGGCTAAGCAGACGCGGACCATTGTCCCTGAACTTGCCTACAGCTTTGGCCTGTTCTGCGATATTGGTATTCCTTTGCTGAAGGCACACTTCCCGAGCTACCTGCAAACCCTTGAAGTCGCCAATCAAGGCACTGCGCGTTTTACCCGGGTTGAAGACGAGCGGCATGGCATTAATCACACACAGGCCGGCGCAAAGCTTGCGGAGACTTGGGGGATCGCTGACGAAGTTGTGCAAGCGATTCGCCTACACCACACCATTGAGGCTATGTATGACACGGCGCTGCCGCTTGCCATACGTCGCCTGATCGCAGCCAACCTGTTGGTCGAGCGGGCGATTCAGGAACACCGCAAAGACAACGGCTACAGCGAGTGGGAAGAAGGATGTGCACCTGCCATCGTGACGCTCGGCATTACACCTGGCGATGCCGAGCGGCTGTGCGAGGAACTTAAAGCGCTGTTCTAAGCGGCCGCAGATGGGTGTAACTGACCTACGCCGCCTTGATGTTAGCGTTGGCTAGCCGTTTCAGCTCAGGCACGCAGGAGCCGCATGATGTGCCGCACTTCTTTTTCTCCTGTAAGGCGGGCAAATCCGCGCCAGCCGCAAACTCAGCCAAGATTTCATTCTCACTGACGTCGTAGCAATTGCAGACGATGCGGCCGCGCGACTTGCCGGCGACCGGTGGACGCGACAGTGGGGCGAGCAACCATTTGCGTGCTTCGGTTGTGGAGGCCCCCGTCGACATTAATTCCTGCAACCAGTCTGCCGCTGCCACTTCACCAGCGAGGCGCACGACGGTGAGGGTGTTGGCTTCAATCATCGCGCGCTTTTGAATGCCGCGGCCGGGATCGTCAAGGCGTAGCGCCATATTGGCTTGCAAGCCCAGATCGGCATCAAGATCGGCAAGGTCTTCAGCCGACATCGGCTCTTCCAGCCAAGCGCGCAGCACGATCACGGCATTGTCGCGTCCGGCAAGGCCTAGCGTGGCATGTGCAAAGCGCGACAGCCAGCCTTGCAGGCGTGGCAAACGCGACATGACATCAGCAGCATTGGCGCCCGGCGCTACGCGACACATGGCGACCAAGCGCCATTTCGGATCGAATTTTTCGACACGGATTGAGGTGTGCTTCAGCTCAGGCTGCTTAGAGGTGGGGTCGTAGGTTTGCGGCATGAGTACGTTGGCGCCGCCGTTATCCATGAAGTGCCGCCCCCAGTGCATGGCCATGAAAGCCAAGCCCGGACGTAAGCTCTCGCTGGCCCGCGCCTGCACGACAATGCTGCCGCGCTTGTTGGCTGCCTTGATGAGGTCGCCATCCTTGAGGTTACGGCGCGCCATGTCGCTGAGGTTAAGTTCGATCACGGCTTCTGGCTCGTGCGCATACAAGCGCGCGACGCTGCCAGTGCGGCTCATGCCGTGCCATTGATCGCGCAGGCGGCCGGTGGTCAAGCGCAGCGGGAAACGGGCATCGGTGGTGTCGACGGTGCCGAGATGCTTGGTTGGCAGAAAGCGTGCGCGGCCATCCGGGGTGGTGTAGATGCCATCGGTGTAGAGACGTTTTGCGCCCACCGTTTCACCTTCGCGCAAGGGCCACTGCTTGGGGCCGTCGTTTTCGAGCATCGCGTAGCTGATGCCGGTGATGTCGAGATCGCGGCCGCGTGTGGATTCACGGTGTTCGTTGAACACGGCTTCTGGGGTGGTGTAGGGGAACAGCTGTTGCGCCAGCTCGGTCTTGCCAAGTGCTTTACCTAATTTGAGCGCAAAGTCGGTCACGATCTGCCAGTCAGGGCGAGTTTCGCCGGGGGCAGGGACGGCTTGGCGAACGCGCGTGATGCAGCGTTCAGAGTTAGTGACGGTGCCTTCCTTTTCGCCCCAGCTGCTGGCGGGCAGCACCAGATCGCCGAGGTCAGTGGTATCCGTGTTGTTGTAGGCCTCTTGTACGACCACAAATTCGCATTGCTCAAAGGCATCGAGCACCTTATTGAGCTCGGGCATGGATTGGGCCGGGTTTGTACAGGCAATCCACAGTGCCTTGATCTTGCCTTCGCCGACCGCCTTGAACATTTCAATGGCCGATAGCCCTGGGGTAGCGGGCACATCAGGGATGCCCCACAGCTTGGCGACTTCAGCGCGGTGCTCGGGATTGGCGAGATCACGGTGGGCTGAGAGTAGGGTGGCCATGCCACCCACTTCGCGGCCGCCCATGGCATTGGGCTGACCCGTCAGCGAGAAGGGGCCGCAACCGGGCTTGCCGATCTTGCCCGTGGCAAGGTGCAGGTGGATCAAGGCAGCGTTATTGTGCGTGCCGTGCGCGGACTGGTTCAGCCCTTGGCACCACAGCGACACCGCAGTCTTGCCCTTGGCGGCGAACAGGCGTGCGGCGGCGATGATGTCATGTGCCGGCACACCACACACGGTGGTCATGGCCTCGGGCGAGTATTCGCGCACCAGTTGTTTGAGCTCCGCAAACCCCGTGGTGTGATCGCGGATGTAGTCCTCATCGATCAGGTCTTCCCACAGCATCACGTGGAGCATGGCGTTATAGAGCGCAATGTCGCTGCCGGGCATGATGGGCAGGTATAGGTCAGCGAACTCGGCCGTATCGGTGCGGCGCGGATCGGCGACGATGATCTTCATGTCCGGGTTCGCCTTCTTAGCATCTTCAATGCGGCGGAACACGATGGGGTGGGCGTAGGCGGTATTTGAGCCAGTGATGAAGAGGCAGTCGGTTGCCAAGTCTTCATAACAGGTGGGCGGTGCATCGGCACCGAGCGTGGCTTTGTAGCCGGCCACGGCGGAAGACATGCACAGGCGCGAATTGGTATCGACGTTATTGGTGCCGATCAGCCCCTTAGCCAATTTGTTGAAGACGTAGTAGTCCTCGGTCAGCAATTGGCCGCTGATGTAGAAGCCGATGCTGTCGGGGCCGTGTTCCTTGATGACCTGAGCAAATTTGTCGGCGGCGTGGTCCAGCGCCTTATCCCAGCTGACACGCTGACGTGGTGCGGCGCGCTCGCTGCGCAGCTCCGGATAGAGCGCGCGCAGGGGTAGGGTTTCAGGGGTAGAGGTGAGATGCAGCGTCGAGCCCTTGGTGCACAGTCGGCCGAAGTTGGCGGGATGGTCAGGGTCGCCGCGCACGCCGGTGATCTGGCCAGCCTCATGTTCGATGATGACGCCGCAGCCAACGCCGCAATAACAACAGGTGGATTTTGTTTCAGCCATGATGCCAGCCAAGGGGAGATAGGAAATTCATTGCAAACACTGTGCCATGGCGGAAAATAAAACATGCATTGAAATTGCAAGCTTTTGTCGTTCATCGCGGACGGTGCATTGCACGAGAAGGGTGCGCGCCCCGAGTTTGTGCCTTGCTTTGGTGCAAACCTTGCACCAAAGCGGGTTGAGGTTGGGCTGGGCTGACCACCGGCCATGTTTCGATGGGCGCTATATAATCAGTTAGTTTTTATCTAACCTTCTTGGCCCGAGGGCCACGGGCCTGCATTTGCCATGAGTGTGCATTCCGACAGTTCGCGTTTTCAGACAGCGATTGGCCTCTTCGATGCGGCCAATGCCGCCGATCCCAATCTTGAAGAGAGTGGTGGCCAGCAGCGCCCCAAGGAGCTGCTGTATGCGGAACGCATGAGTGAGATGCTGCAACGCTTTGCCCCGGACGCCAGCGAAGCTGTGCAATTGGCCGTACGTGCTCAGCACATCAAGCGCTGGACGGTGCCGCGCAATACCTATCCGATGACCCCGATTGGCTACAAACAGTGGCGTACCGGGCTGTACACTTTCCACGCGGCTACTGCTGGCGCGTTGATGCGCGAGGCCGGCTATGACGAGGCCACCATTACTGAGGTGGAGCGCATCGTTTCCAAAAAGGGGATCAAGGTCAATCCGCAAACCCAGTTGATGGAAGATGTAGTGGCCTTGGTGTTCATCGAGCATTACCTCACGACGTTCGCCGCTCAGCACCCTGACTACGACGAAGCCAAGTGGTGCGACATCATCAAAAAAACATGGCAGAAGATGTCGGCACAGGGGCGCGAGTTTGCCCTCAGTGGCGGCATTACCCTGCCAGAGGCGCTGACCCCGCTGATTGTCAAAGCGATCAGCTGAAACATTCTTGAGTCTGGAACAACATCCATGAATATCGGTTTTATCGGTCTTGGGCTGATGGGAGCGCCGATGGCGAGCAATCTCGCCAAGGCAGGCCACACGCTGCATGTCTGGTCGCGTCGTCCGCAGGCGCTGGCTGATTACGCCAAGCGGCCCAGTTATCAGATCCATCCTTCAGCTGCCGCAGTGGCTGCTGCGAGCGAGGTGGTGTTCGTGATGGTCGCCGATTCGCCTGATGTGCATCAGGTCATTCTCGGCGAAGGCGGTGTGGCGGAAGGTGGCAAGCCCGGCTTGACGGTCGTTGATATGAGCACCATCGCCCCGGAGACGGCGCGCGAGGTGGCTGCGGCTCTGTTCGAGCGGGGTATCGATTTTCTCGACGCACCGGTCTCCGGTGGTGAGGTTGGTGCCATTAACGCCAGCCTGACCATCATGGTGGGAGGCGAAGAGGTTGTATATGAACGAATCAAGCCGCTGTTTGATCTGCTCGGCAAGTCCGTGACCCTGATTGGCGCCAGCGGTGCAGGACAAGTGGCGAAAGCCTGCAACCAAATCATTACCGGCGTTGGCGTGTGTGCCGTGGCCGAGGCTATCAATTTTGCACACAAGACTGGCGTGGATGCGGAGCGCATGCGCGAAGTCTTGATGGGCGGTTTCGCTGCCAGCCGCATTCTCGATATGCATGGTCAGCGCATGCTGGAACGTAACTTCGTCCCCGGCTTCAAGGCGTGGATGCACCAGAAGGATTTGGGTATCGTCATGGACGCCGCCCACGCGCAATACCTCACCCTGCCTACCGCGGCGGCCGCGCTGCAGTTGTATAACGCGATGGTCGGTAGCGATCTAGGCGATGAGGACACCACCGCGATGCTGAAGCTGTTTGAGCAGATGAGCACGGCTGCTGAAGGAGCATCAGCATGAAGCTCGGGTTCATTGGTCTGGGCGTCATGGGCAACCCGATGGCGCAGCATCTGCTCAAGGGCGGGCATGAGGTGTCGGTTTGGGCACGGCGCGAAGCCAGCGCAGCAGATGTGGTTGCTGCCGGTGCGACCTTCCGTAGCTCGCCAGCTGAACTGGCGCGTCACTGCGAAGTGGTCTTCACCATGATTACCGCTAGCAGCGATGTGGAGCAGGTGACGTTGGGTGAGAATGGATTGATCCACGGCTTTGCACGCGACAGCGTGCTGGTGGACATGAGTACGATTGCACCGACAGTCGCCCGCCGTATTGCCGGCAATCTGGCGATTCGTGGCATCGATTTTCTCGACGCGCCGGTGTCAGGCGGTGGCATGGGCGCACAGAATGCCACGCTTGCGATCATGGCCGGTGGCAAGGCGGATGTGTTTGATCGCATCAAGCCGCTATTTGCACTGATGGGCAAGACCATTCTGCATGTCGGCCCCACTGGCGCAGGGCAGATCACCAAAGCCTGTAATCAGATGGTGATGGTGGCTGCGATACAAGCGGTTGCAGAGGCCGCACACTTGGCAGCAGCGAATAACGTGGACTTCACCAAGGTCATGGGTGCGATGCAGAGCGGCTCAGCGGGTTCGCGCGTACTCGATTTCTTTGGGGACAAGATGGCCCGCCGCGACTTTGCAGCCGGCATCGAGGCCCGCTTGCATCATAAGGACTATGCGCTGATCATGGCGGAGGCTGCCCGTGCGGGAGCGCCGCTGCCGATCTCCGCGCAAGTGTGGCAGCAACTGAATGGTTTGATGGCGCTGGGCTGGGGTAAGGAAGATACCTCTAGCCTGTTGCGTGTGCTGGAGCGATACACGACATAACAGCGGTACTGCCGCTTGGGGGGGATGTTGCGTGGCAGATTCACCCGTAAGACAGAGCGTTGCCTACAGCCGGCCGCAGAGCGGGCGGCGGCGTTCTGCATCCACGAGCTTGCTGGAGCTGCAGGCTATTCTCGACAATGCCACGGTTGGGATTCTGTTCACGCGGAATCGCAAGCTTGAGCGTTGCAACGCTTTGTGTGCGGAAATGTTCCGCTACTCGCTGGAAGAGTTCATCGGTCTGCCGGGGCGCGCGATTTATCCGTCCGTCGAGGTCTATGAAGCACTCGCGGCTGAAGTGGGGCCTGTCTTGGCACGCGGCGAGTCTTATCGTGGCGAGCTCGAAATGCGCCGGCGTGATGGTTCCTTGTTCTGGTGCAAGATTTCCGCCAAGGCCGTCGATCCGCAGCAGCCGCACGAAGGCACCATTTGGATCATGGAGGACATCAGCGACGATCGCATGGTGCAGAATGCCCTGCGTCAGTCGACCGCCGAGCTGATCAGCATTTTCGAGAGTGCACTGATTGGTATTGCGGTTGTCCGCTATGGCCATGTATTCCGCTGCAACGGCCGTTTTGAAGAATTGTTGGGCCATGAAATCAATGGCCTGTTTGGCGCCTCGGTGCGGACACTCTTCCCCAGCGACGAAGATTTTGCCGATGCACGATTGGTCTTCCGTACCGCCTTGCACACGGGCAGCACCTACCGTCAGGAGCGCCAGTTGCGCCGGCAGAATGGGCAGTCATTTTGGGCGCGTATCAGTGGTCGCGCTTTTGATCCCCTTGCCGTCGAGGCAGGCTCGGTCTGGCTGATTGAAGATATTACGGAGCAGCGACTGGCTGCTACGCGCATTCAGCAAGCGCTCGATGAGCAGCATATGATTTTCGACAATGCTGCGGTCGGGATTATGTTCATCCGTAACCGCGTGTTGTTCCGTTGTAATCGGAAGCTGGCCGAGATCTCCGGCTATCCGATTGATAACCTGATAGGGCAGTCCACACGCATCTTTTATTTCAACGAGGATGAATACCTTGCCCATGTCCAACAGTTTGCGGATGTGATTCTGGGTGGTGGTGTTTTTGTGGGCGAGGTTCGAGTGCGTCATGCGGATGGGCATCCTGTCTGGGCACGCGTCACAGGGCGGCGGGCTGATAGAAATAATGCAGAGGATGCCGATATTGTCTGGATTGTCGAGGACATCACCGAGCGGCGTCAGGCGCAGGCCGCATTGGCACAGGCTCACGAATTGCTCGAACAGCGCGTGGTCGAACGCACTGCCGAGTTGGCTGAGGCAAATTCGTTGTTGCAGGAAGAGGTGTATGAGCGCATGCGCGTTGAACAACGCATCTGGCACGTCGCACATCATGACGCGCTGACGGGCTTGCCCAACCGTGCGCTCCTGCATGATCGACTCGATCAGGTGCTGACGCAAGCCGGGCGCAACGGCCACCGGGTGGCGGTGATGTTTGTTGACCTTGATCGTTTCAAGAGCATCAACGATACGCTGGGCCATGATGTGGGCGATGAGCTGCTCAAGTCGGTAGCTTCACGACTGCAACAGGTGGTGCGCGCCGCCGATACCGTTTCACGTTTGGGTGGCGATGAGTTTGTGATTGTCCTGCCGGATGTGGCATCGATTGAGGATGCCTCTACGGTGGCCGAAAAAATGGTCTCGGTCTTGTCGCCTGCAGTGACGATTCATGGACATGAGCTACGCGCAACGCCTTCCATCGGCATCAGCTTGTATCCGGATGACGGCACAGATGCTTATACGCTGATGAAGAATGCCGATACAGCGATGTATCACGCCAAGTCAGAAGGGCGAAACAACTTTCAGTTCTTTGCGCCACGCATGAACGAACGTGCCACGCACTTTTTCAATCTCGAGCAACGCTTGCGCAGCGCGCTCGACGAACGACAGTTCATGCTGCATTACCAGCCAGTGATCGATCATCAGATGCGCACTGTCAGTGGCTTTGAAGCGCTGATACGTTGGCGAGATCCCGAGCTAGGTATGGTCTCGCCGGCTGAGTTCATACCCGTGGCTGAAGAGGCCGGGTTGATCATCCCACTGGGGGAATGGGTGCTAGGCGAAGCCATGCGCCAAAATCGCGAGTGGCAGCAGACCGGCTTGCCGTTCTTCCCACTGGCTGTGAATTTGTCACCTCGACAGTTCCGTCATCGGGGTCTGGTCGAGAGCGTGCGTGCCGCCTTGCGCGACAGCGGCCAGCCTGCGCATTTGCTTGAGCTCGAAATTACCGAGTCTGCGCTGATGCATGATGTCGAAGAAGCCAACGAGAAGTTACGTGAGTTGGTGGCGATGGGTGTTCGAATTGCCATCGACGACTTCGGTACCGGTTATTCCAGCCTTTCTCACCTGCGCCGCTTCCCTGTGCACAAGCTCAAAATCGATCAAAGCTTCGTGCGTGATTTGTGTTCAAGCAAGGATGATGAGTCCATCGTCGCTGCCATCCTTGGACTGGCGAATAGCTTAGGGCTGGAAACAGTGGCCGAAGGGGTGGAGACGGTTGAGCAGTTTGATCTACTGGTATGCCATCGCTGCACTCGTTTCCAAGGCTATTTATTTTCTCCGGCGGTGCCCGGGAGTGCAGTCCCTGAGTTGATGCAGCGTGATTTCACGGCGCCGCCGGCAGCCACTGCGAGTCTCAGGGCATAATGCGCCCTTTTGGAGGAGTACATAAATGGCTGAAATTACAACGGCAAGTGGGCTGATCATTGATGATTTAGTTGTGGGCGAGGGTGCCGAGGCGCAAGCCGGTCAGATGGTGTCTGTGCATTACACCGGCTGGCTGACCGACGGTAAGAAGTTTGACTCGAGCAAGGATCGCAACGACCCCTTCGAGTTCTCGCTCGGCGCTGGCATGGTCATCCGCGGTTGGGATGAGGGCGTGCAAGGCATGAAGATCGGCGGTAAGCGCAAGCTGACCATCCCCGCCAATCTCGGTTACGGCGCACGTGGTGCTGGTGGTGTGATTCCGCCGAATGCCACCTTGGTGTTTGAAGTCGAACTGCTGGGTGTGGAATGAGTCTGCCCCATAAGCCCTACCTGCGCCTCGCTGATGCCAAGGCCATCTTGGCTGCGGCAGAGGCGCATGCGCTGGCCAATCAGTGGCCTGTGACGATTGTGGTGGTGGATGAGGGCGGCAATACGCTGGCCTCGCTGCGCCTTGATGGTTGTGCGCCGCTAGGTGGCCAGATTGCGGCCGAGAAGGCCCGTGTGGCTGCCTTGTCGCGACGTGAGTCGAGCGTGTATGAAAACATGATCAATCAGGGTCGTACGGCATTTCTGTCTGCGCCAGTGAGTGGTCTGCTTGAGGGCGGCGTACCGATTCTGGTCGATGGGCATTGCATCGGTGCGGTCGGTGTGTCTGGCGTCAAGTCAGACCAGGATGCTGAAACTGCCAAGGCCGGTATCGCTGTACTCGGCTGATGAGTGTGTACCCGGCCGGGTCGCCCTCAGGCGGCTCGGGCGGCGTGCAGAAAGTGGCCGAGATTCAGAAAGCAGAGCTCGAAGAGCCGCTCCAGTGCTGTACCCATATACGGCAAGGCTAGCAGCAAGATAAACAATCCCGCCAGAATCGTCACGACAAAGCCGATCGCAAACAGGTTGAGTGTCGGGGCGACGCGCGTCAATACTCCGAGGCCGATATTGGCGATCAATAAGGCAGCGATGATGGGCATGGACATCAATAGTCCAAAGGAAAACAGCACGGTGGCTGATGCCACAAGCGTTTTAAGACTATCCACCGCAAAAGGTGTGGCACTCACGGGTAATAGGTTATAGCTCTCGGCCAGCAGTGAAATGGTCAGTAGATGACCGTTGCTGGCAAGGAAGACTAGCGTGGTGATGAGTGCAATGAAGTTAGTGATGACGGGCGTCTGACCTGCTGTCTGCGGGTCATACAGGATGGCAAATGAGAGGCCCATTTGCATGCTGATGAGTTCGCCGGCGATATCAATCGCAGCAAAGATGATGCGAATGCTAAAGCCCATCAGGATGCCCAGCATCGTTTCTTGAATCAGAATGAAGCCAGCCTGCCATGAGCCTGCCGGGATTGCTGGCATTGGCGGCAGCACCGGGGCGAGCGCTAAAGTGATCGCCAACCCACACATCAAGCGGGCGCGTGCATTGAGGGCGACATTATTGAATATCGGTGCGGTGGCGATCATGCCGAGGATGCGCGCTAGTGGAAACATGAAGGCGAGAATCCATGCATCTAGCTGGGCGGAGGTGACCGTCAGCATGGGCCGAGACCTAACCGATGAGACCTGGGATCGCCTCGAACAGGCGACGCATATAGTCGGTCATGATGGTAATCATCCACGGGCCTGCTACCAGCAAGGTGAAGAAGATTACCAGCAGCTTAGGTATGAAAGATAGCGTTGCCTCATTGATAGATGTTGCTGCCTGGAAGATGCTGACAAGCAGGCCTGTGGCTAGCGCGGCAATAAAAAGGGGGGCTGAAATCAGGAGGGCAACTTCGATCGCATGTTGGCCGATCTCGATTACGGAGGCGGGTGTCATCTTCTTCTCCTGGCTAGCCGAAGCTCTGCACAAGAGAGCCGACAATCAGGCCCCAACCATCAACAAGCACAAACAGCATTAGCTTGAATGGCATGGCCACAATGACAGGTGACATCATCATCATCCCCATGGACATGAGTACCGAGGCAACCACCATGTCGATGATTAGGAAGGGAATAAAGATAATGAAGCCAATCTGGAAGGCGGTCTTGAGCTCAGAAATCACAAAGGCAGGCACCAGCACGCGGAAGGGGATTTTGTCGGCGCTTTCGGGCTTGGGTTGTTTGGCTACCTTGGTAAATAGCTCTAGATCAGCGGCACGTGTCTGCTTGAGCATGAAGTCACGCATCGGGACTGAGCCGCGGTTGAGCGCCTCCTCGAAGCTGATGCGCTTTTCTGAAAGCGGTTGGTAGGCTTCGACATAAACACGGTCGAGCGTCGGGGCCATGATGAAGAACGTCAGAAACAACGCTAGGCCGACCAAGACCTGATTGGGGGGCGATGTTTGTGTGCCTAGTGCATGGCGCAGCAGCGATAGCACAATGATGATGCGCGTGAAACCCGTCATCATCAGCACGATGGCCGGGATGAACGTGAGGCCGGTCAGTAGTAGTAGGGTCTCAATCGATAGAGACCATTGCGTCCCACCCCCTGGGGCTGGGCTGCTGGTGACGGCCGGTAGCGCTTGTGCGAGCACCAGCGCTGGCACAAGCAGTAGGCTGGCCAGTACAGCCTTGCGAAGAGTGCTGTTATGACGCATTGCGGCGATTCAGCGTATTACGCAACCAGCCAGCAAAATCAGCTGGGTTTGGCGTGCTGCCGGGCGGTAGTGCTTGGCGGGGCATTTCGGCCAAGGTGTTGATGCTGTTTGGAGTGACACCAAGGACCAACCAGGTTTGCCCCATCTCGACCACAACAATTCGTTCACGGGCACCGATGGCTGTCGCACCGACAATACGCACTAGGTTATTGGCTTGTACGCCCCCCCCCGTCAGCCTCTTGAGCACCCACAGGCCGGCAAAGAGAAGCACCAGCACCAGCGTGAGACCAAACAGCATTTGTAGAAAGCTGCTACCGAGGGAGGTCACTGGGGCTGCCGGCGTGGTTGTGGTGACCGCCTGCGCAGCTGCATTCTGGATGAATGCCAGTGCTAGTGAGAGGCTAAATGTATAACGAGTCAGGGACGTTAGGCGCATGGCGGTACGTGGCTAGCAGTATCGCCTCAGGATAAAGCCCACACATCATCAGCAATGCGCCGAGGATGGGGGAATTTAGACGGGAGTTTTGTGCATAAGCGGCAAAATTTGCCGCTATCGAGAGGCTGGCGCCACAGCGGTGGGCCAGCTGGTTGCGCTTAGTCCTCGTTCGGCCCCCTATAGGAGGCCGTGAGCGTTAGCGATTCAGTTTGCGGATACGCTCTTGCGGGGTAATGATATCGGTCAGGCGAATACCGAATTTATCGTTCACGACCACGACTTCACCTTGTGCAATCAGGGTGCCATTGACGAGGACATCCATCGGTTCGCCGGCCAGACCGTCAAGCTCAACAACCGAGCCATGCGCGAGTTGCAGCAGATTGCGGATCGAAATTTTGGTGCGACCCAGCTCCACCGTCATGGCAACGGGGATGTCGAGAATCATGTCAAAGTCTTGCAGACCCGCTGCACGATCGCCGGGACCGCCAAATTGCTCGAAGATTTGTGCGGGCTTTGCTTCAGGAGCTGCGGCAGCCTCGGTTTCGGCCTGCTCGCCCATGGCAGCGGCCCAATCATCCATCGAGACGTCTTCTTCCTTCTGATCTGTTTCTTCGCTCATTTCCGTACTCCAAATAACTAGTCTGCTGCCTGCTCGCTGGCAAGGAAGCGGTCAACCTTCAAGGCATATTGGCCTTCACGAATGCCGTAGCGGCAAGCCAGCACGGGGACGCCATCGACTGACACTTCGACATTTTCGTCGATTTGCAGCGGGATGATGTCCCCGACTTTCATCTTGACGATGTCGCCGAGCGTCACTTGCGTCTTGGCCAGCGGGGCGACCAGCTCGACCTCTGCCGTTTGGAGCTGGCGCGTCAGCAGGCTGTTCCAGCGCTTGTCAGAGGATGCTTGCTCGCTGTGCATGCTGCTGTTGAGCATGTCGCGCAGCGGCTCGATCATCGAGTAGGGCAGACAGATATGCAGATCGGCCGTATTTCCTGACAGTTCAACTGTGAAGTTGGCAGACAGGACGATTTCCGACGGCGTGGCGATATTTGCAAACTGCGTATTCATTTCCGAGCGCATGTACTCGAAGTGCAGCGGGTAAACCGGCTTCCATGCTTTTTCGTACTCACTGAACACAACGCCCAGCAAACCTTGGATGATGCGCTGTTCAGTCGGGGTGAAGTCACGCCCTTCCACCCGAGTATGGAAGCGGCCATCACCGCCAAACATATTATCCACAACCAGGAAGACTAAGTTCGGGTCCAGCACGACCAGCCCTGTTCCCCGCAGTGGCTTGACCTGCACCAGATTCAGGTTGGTTGGCACCACCAAATTGCGAATGAACTCGCTGTACTTTTGTACCTTGATCGGCCCGACCGAAATTTCCGTACTGCGATGCGTGTAATTGAACAAGCCTATCCGCAGGTAGCGCGCAAAGCGTTCGTTGATCAGCTCCATGGTGGGCATGCGCCCACGCACGATGCGTTCCTGACGACCAATGTCGTAGCTGCGTACGCTGGCGGCGTCCGCAGACTCTGAAGACGGGGTTTCGTCCGGCTCGCCGGTCACCCCCTTTAGCAGGGCGTCAACTTCTTCCTGGGATAGGAAATCCGACACGCGGAGTAGTCCTTATTGCACGATGAATGAGGTGAATAATACGGCCTGCACTGGATCTGCAGGGTCAGCTTCATCGCTGATTTCTTCCTCTACTTCCTTCTTTTTCTTCTTTTTACCGCCACCATGAGTGAGGATGCTATTGATCGTTACGCGCAGCTCGTTCGATAGCTTTTGTACGCCAGCTGGATTGTTCACTTCTGTTGGCTGCTTGGCGGAAATCACCAGCAGCGACTTGTGGCGAATCTCCGGCATGTAAGCTTTGATGTCTTCTGCGATGTGAGCGTCGAGAACGCGTAGCTCTGGCACGGCTTGCAGATAGGAGTCAGCACTCTCGTTTTGCAGGCGAACAGTAAACGCATCGAGCTTTACAAATACTGGGGGCGGCGCTTTTTCGCCTTTTTTGGCGGGCTTGTGCGCTTCAGCGGCAACTTCTTCGCCATCTTCGCCCTCTTCAGGTGGCGGTTTCTTCAGCAGCATGAAGGCAGCTACTGCACCCAATGCAATAACAACTACGCCTATTCCGAGGAATAGGAAGAGTTTGCCCTTCTTCTTGGGCTGCGTTTCATCAGCGGGTGGTGCGTTGCTCATATTCTCTTTCTCCCGAGTGCATTATCCGTACCAGTGGGAACGGCACGAATATCCCACACCTTGAGCCGGTATGGTAGTTTTACTCAGGTTTCAGGCAAAAACATCCAGCATATTGTTGTTGTGGCGAGTCCATGCAGGCGTTGCAGGGGTGCTAAGGTCATCGCTCGCATCGGTCAGCCTCTGACCGTTGTTCTTGCCGCCTTGCTCTGATGCTGAAGAGTTGTTGGATGACTCTGCACCAACGTGTGACTGGTTGAGGGCGATGCCGTTGCCTGCCAATACGTCTCGCAGCCTGTCCATCGCGCCTTCAAGTGCGGCTCTGACTTCAGGGTTGGCCGAGATAAACAGCGCGCTCGCTTGGTCACCCTTGATATCTAGGGAAATTTCAATGCGGCCCAGTTGCGGCGGCGTCAAAATCAGCTCAGCCCGACTTTCATTTTGTCGGCTCATGAGATGAATTTTGTCGCCCAGCTCGTTGTTCCATTGCGGGCTGCCAAGAGAAGCGTTCATGCGGACAGGTTCGCCATTGCGTGAGCCGCTTTGCGTGTTCAAGTGATCTTTAGCAGCTTGAAGCGTGGCATCAAACCGCGCTGTTTGTGTGGGTGATGGCTGGTTTAAAGAGTCTGTCAGGGACTGTGTAAAGTTTGTGTCCGAGGACGACAATAAGTCACCGTTGGCGGCAAGTTTTGCCGCGTCAATTGCCGTGTCGTTGCCTGCTATCGTCGCTGATGTCGACAGAATCAAATCATCAATCACACCCTTGACGGCGGTTTTCCTGGCCGCTGGGGCGGCAGTAGGTACGATCGGGGTCGTTTGCAGGGCAGGCATAATGACCAATGGTGCATTCAACTGGGTCGTTGCGTCAGTCTGGGACAGAAGCGCATCGATGGTTGCCGCTTGCGCATCAGTTTCAGTACTTTGGGCACCGGACCCTTGCAAGCCCTGCAACCAAGGCAATAGGTTCTGAAGTGCTGTTTCGGCATACTGACCGTTCACCATGGCAAGTGCTGCCGATGACTCTTGGGTTGCATTCGCTGTGTCTGCGGGTTTTGTATCGCTTTTAGGTGTGCTTTCTGAGCTGCTGCTCGCCCCTTTTGACTCGGTTTTGCCTGCGGATGTGTTGCCCTGTACCTTTTGCTGAAGTACAGAGGCAAATGCCGGAGACACCGTGTTGTCATCGGGATTCGGGGCATTATTGCTGCTATTGCCTTGGGGCGATACGTTGCCGGGCACAGGCAGTGGGCTAGCGGGTAAAGGCATTGCGCTCATGAGGGCATCCTTGCAGTAATGCCCCTAACTATGCAAGCTGCGTGCCACCCCTTTTGCCGTACGGGTGGCGGCTGTGGGCTACTCTGGCTCTGCCCCGTTCTCTCCGTTGCGATACCCCCGGGCAGCATGCTCGTCGCTGAGCTTTTGCTCGGCCTTCATCTCGCCATATTGCTGACGTTGCTCATGGCGGTGAGCGAGCGTATCAAAAGCCTTAACTTTTCCACGCTGCTGCAGCCATGCCTCTTGACCATGCTGTTTGCTTTGCTGGGAGAGTTTGAGCATTTCGCCTGCTTGGGCAATAGCCTCATCTAGGCGAGTGATAAAGGTTCGGTAGTTTTGCCATTCCTCTGGCCGGAGACCAGACTTTGCCGCTTCGACAAACCGGGTGATGTACTCCTCCCGATAATTGCTGAGGAGCTCAAGACGTTCGTTTGCCGCCCGCTCGCCGGCGATCAGCAAGCCCAGCTTCTTGGCTGCCTCGTCCATACGCATATTGGAGAGGTCGAGCAGTGTTTGCAGTGGGAATTTGTCGCTCATGCTGTCAAGGATTGTCCATCACTGAGCCAGTAGCCTCAATTCTAGGTCAGGCTGAGGCAAACAGTTCGGCGAGTTGCGCCAGGCTGGCTGCATACCCTGATTGCTCGTCAATACGTTGCTGCAAAAAGCTCTCGATACGCGGGTAGAGACTGATGGCCCGGTCGAGTTGCGGGTCGGCCCCGGGCGCGTAGGCGCCAACGGCAATCAGGTCACGTGCGCGTTGGTAGCGTGAGTAGAGTTGCTTGAAGGTACGCACCAGATCAAGGTGGTCAGGTGTAATCAGGTTTGTCATCGCACGCGAGATCGATTGTTCGATGTCGATGGCTGGGTAGTGGCCGGCATCAGCCAGGGTGCGGCTGAGTACGATATGGCCATCCAGAATGGCGCGTGCAGAGTCGGCAATCGGATCCTGCTGGTCATCGCCTTCCGCCAGCACGGTGTAAAAGGCGGTAATAGAACCGCCACCGCTGGCGCCATTGCCGGCGCGCTCCACCAACTGAGGCAGGCGTGCAAACACACTGGGCGGATAGCCGCGTGTCACCGGGGGCTCACCGACCGCGAGCGAAATCTCGCGCTGCGCCATGGCATAGCGCGTGAGGGAGTCCATGATCAGCAGGACTTGCTTGCCCTGATCGCGGAAGTACTCAGCAATCGATGTGGCGTAGGCAGCGCCTTGCAAGCGCAGGAGCGGGCTGACATCGGCCGGGGCTGCGACGACGACAGAGCGGCGCCGGCCTTCTTCACCCAGATTCTGTTCAATGAATTCCTTGACCTCGCGGCCTCGCTCACCAATCAGCCCAACCACAATGATGTCTGCCGCGGTATAGCGCGCCATCATGCCGAGCAAAACGCTCTTACCAACGCCTGAGCCGGCGAATAGACCTAGCCGTTGTCCCCGTCCCACTGTGAGCAGGGCATTGATGGCACGGATGCCAACATCCAAGCTTTGATTGATCGGCGCGCGCATGAGCGGATTAAACGGACGACTCATCAACGGACGCGATTGCAGGTCATCAAGTGGGCCAAGGTCGTCCAGCGGTCGGCCTTTTGCATCGACAACACGGCCAAGCAGACCGTCGCCGACGGGCAGGTGCTTGGTCCTGTCCTGAGCGCGCCGGCCGGGTGTCTGTGCCTGATGTAATGCGGGGACAACAGGCGGGGCGACAACGGGCGTAACACTGGCACCCGGTACGAGGCCATACACATCCTCGCTTGGCATCATGAACAGTTTTTCACCGTTAAAGCCTACGACCTCAGCCTCGACGACACTACCGCTTGGGGTGGCGATGTTGCATGCAGCGCCGAGCGCGAGCTTTAGCCCTGCCGCTTCCATGACCAGTCCGTTGATGCGGGTCAGGCGACCCGAAACCGCATAGGGTTGTGTGCGCGACAAGGATGTGCGGCAGTTGGCTAGATATTCCTTGTAGGCGTCAGGATTCACGCGTCTTCGTCCGGCTCTTCCAGTGCGAGTGTGCCACCAAGGCCGGCCACAACGCGTTGCCAGCGATTCGCTAAGGTAGCATCGACGCGCGTATTGCCAGCTTCTATCTGACAGTCGCCACGTTGCAGCGTGGCATCCTCCTGCAAGCGATGGCCTGCATGGTTGAGCTGATCCCCTGAGTGTTGGCGCACCAGCGCTATATCTTCTGGGTGTAAGTAAATGGTGGCGTGCTGATGCGGTAGTTGCAGCAAGGCCTCTCGCACAACGGTCAGAATGCTCTCTGGTTGCAGACGAACAGTTTCGCGCACTACTTGACGGGCGACTTCGAGACTCAGGGCCAGTAACTCCTCGGCAACTGTGGCGTCGATCTGACCGAGCGCTGTTTCAAGTTTATCCACCAGCGCGGTGATTTTTTGGGCTTCAACTAGGGCTGCTTGCTCGCCTTCATTAAAACCAACACGGTAGCCCTCGTCGCGTGCCTGCTGGTAGATTTGCTCTACATCCTCTGCCGTTGGCAGCTTGATTTCTGGTTCCGTTGGGGCAATGGGTGTCGGTGGAGGCGGCGGCGGTGGGGCGGGTTTCGGCGCGTCAAAGCTAGCCAGCTCCCAGCGCTCCCAGGCACTCATGTCCTCTGGTCGTTTGGGTGACTCACTCATTGAAGCGTCACCGGCTTAGATGAACTGATCATCGCCACCGCCACCGCCAAGCTGGATCTGGCCTTCGTCAGCCAGACGGCGTGCGATCTTGAGGATTTCCTTCTGCTCGTTCTCGACTTCGGAGAGGCGTACTGGGCCCTTGGCTTCCAGGTCTTCACGCAGCATTTCGGCAGCGCGCTGCGACATGTTCTTGAAGACCTTTTCGCGCATTTCAGGCGATGATCCCTTGAGCGCAAGGATGAGCGAGTCGGACTGTACTTCGCGCAACAGCAGCTGGATGCCGCGATCGTCGATGTCGAGCAGGTTCTCGAACACGAACATTTCATCGAGGATCTTTTGTGCGAGCTCTGGATCGTACTCGCGCACATTGTCGAGAATGGCAGTTTCGGCGGCTTGGCCAACAAAGTTGAGAATTTCCGCCGCATGGCGAATGCCGCCCATGGCGGACTTTTTCATATTGGTCGATGCCCCGGCCAGTAGGCGAGCCATTGTGTCATTCAGCTCGCGTAGTGCAGCAGGCTGCACGCCATCAAGCGTGGCAATACGCAGCAACACGTCGTTGCGTAGGCGCTCGCTGAAGTGGCGCATGATTTCACCTGCATGGTCGAACTCAAGGTGGACCATGATGGTCGCGATGATCTGCGGGTGTTCGTTGCGGATCAAATCGGCAACGGTCGGTGCGTCCATCCACTTGAGGCCTTCGATGCCAGCGGTGTCGCCGCCCTGCATAATGCGCGACAGCAGGTTGGCGGCGCGGTCATCGCCTAAGGCCTTGGTCAGCATCGACTTGATCAGGTTCTCATCGACGGCGACGGGCGCACCTAAGCCGGTGTGCTCCTCCAGCTCATCCAGAATCTGCTCGACTCTCTCGCGCGGGACTGTCTTGATGGCAGCCATGGCGTGCCCAAGCTTCTGCACCTCCTTCGGCCCCAGATTCTTGAGCACCTCGGCAGCGTCGTCATCTCCCAGCGAAAGCAGGAGGATCGCGCTTTTTTCTACGCCTTCATCGGGGCTCGTTGCCACCCATCCACTCCTTGATCACATTGGCTATCAGCTTGGGGTCTTGCTTGGCAATGTTCTTAGCATCAGACAGTTTCTTGTCGAATGCAGCCTGCGGATCCATTACCTCGCCAGTTTCCGAGAACATCATACCCGCTTGGTTGCTAACAGCCTGACGAGCTTTCTCACTCTCGGCGGCCATTCTATCCAGCGTTGGCCGAATCATCTTGCTCCAAATCAGCCAACCCACGATTGCGATTGCAAGATATTTGAAGACATCTCGGCCGATGGAGACCGTTTCCGGGTCTTTCCAGAGTGGCGTGTCTGGAATGTCAGCTTTTTCAGGAGGCGAGAAGTTGGCGTTAGCAACGTTCAGTGTGTCACCACGCTGCTGGCTGAAGCCCATTGCTTCACGCGCGATGTCCGTGATTTGCTTGAGCTCAGTGGCCGACAGCGGAGCGCTCTTGCCCTTTTCATCTGGCTTATGATTGATGACAACAGCTACCGATAGACGTTTGATCGTACCGGGCACGCCCTTGGTGTGGCGGACTGTCTTGTCTACTTCATAGTTGATCGTTGCATTCTTGGTGAAGTTTTGCGGCGTAGTAGCGCTGTTTTGACCTGTCGCTTGACCGGCAACTGGCGGCGTCGTTAGGGGGGCGGTTGCAGGTGCGGGCGGTTGATTTGTTAGGGCACCAGGTATGCCAACGGGGCCTGGAAGAGCGGCACCGGTTTCGGCTGTTTGTTGGCTACGGATGGCGGTTTCTGGTGTGGGGTTGGGGCGGTAGGTTTCGGCAACTTGCTCGCTTTGCGAGAAATCGATGTCGGCAGTGACGCGTGCCCGTACATTCCGACTACCCACCATCGTGCCAACGATTTCTTCGATCCGCTTGACGTAGCTCGCCTCGATTTCGCGCACATACTTGAGCTGGGATGGGTCCATCCCGGCTTCTTCGAGCGGGCCGCGCTTCTGTGAGATGAGGTTGCCGTCTTGGTCAATGACACTCACATTGGCTGGATTAAGCTGCGGCACGCTTGAGGAAACAAGATGCACGATCCCCGCAATTTGACTTCCCTCTAGCGTCCTGCCCGGGTGCAGGGAAATGAGGACTGAAGCAGAAGGCTTTTGTTCGTCACGCAGGAAGGCGGTTTGCTTGGGGATGGCCAGATGCACGCGGGCGCCGCGGACGGCTGCAATCGCCTGCACAGAGCGCGACAACTCGCCCTCAAGACCGCGTTGATAGTTGATCTGCTCGGCAAACTGGCTGGTGCCCAGTTTCTGGTTTTCCATCAGCTCAAAGCCGACTAGCCCCCCTTTGGGCAGGCCTTGCGATGCTAATTTGAGGCGGGTGTCATGTACAACCGTGCTGGGGACCAGGATAGCGTTGCCAGCATCGTTGAAGCGATAGGGAACGTTTTGCTGCTGGAGTACGGTGACAATCTCGCCGCCGTCACGCTCAGACAGGTTGGTGAACAGTACGGTATAGCCGGGTTCGCGGGTCCACAGGAAGCTCACCACAACCAGTGCAATTAAAAGAGCGACACCCACCATCCCTGCCAGGCGCTGGCGGGGATCGAGCTTGTTGAATGATTCAAGCAAGGGAGGAATAGACATCCCTGGGGTTGTTGCCTGTTCTGCGCTGGCCATAAGGGTTCCGGAATGACAATTTTGCCGCTGTGGGATTGTCTGCTGCGAAAGCAAGACGGGTTCCAGCAAGTAGCGGCAAAATTTGCCGCCATTTCGCGGCTTGCGTTTCCTTGTTCCGGGGCGGTGATTCTGCCATTATCGGCTCACACATTTGCGCCCCTGATGAACAAAACTTTGTCTCCTACCACTGCTGGCGTTACGCCCACCGAATCCCAAGACGAAGCCTTGCGTCTGGCGGAGGCCTTTCGCATTTTCAATCAGGCTTCTGAGGAGCTGTCCGGTGCCTACACCGCACTTCAGGCACAGGTAGCACAGCTCACGGACGAGCTTGCGGCAGCAAATGGTGCGCTGCGACAGCAGTATCTTGAGAAGGTGGCCCTGACAGAGCGGCTTGCCTTGCTCTTGGACGCCCTGCCAGCAGGGGTGATTTTGATTGGTAATGATGACCGTGTCGTGCAGACCAATCCGGCCGCTGAGGCAATTCTCGGGCAAGCGTTGCAAGGCGCATTTTGGCCGGATTGCGAGCGCGAGCAGCTGCAGCCCACCGAGTTGCCGGGCGAATATCGCGTGCGCGAGCGTCATGTCGCCATGAATGTCACAGCGCTCGACCCTGCTGGTGTCCGAATCGTCTTGTTGCATGATGTCAGCGAAACCCATGCACTCAAGCAGCAGGCCGAGCGCAATCAGCGCCTTGCCGCCATGGGCGAGATGGCTGCCCAGTTGGCGCACCAGTTGCGTACCCCGCTCGCTGCGGCACTCTTATATGCCGGTAATCTTGAGTTACCTAGCGTGTCGGATGAGAGCCGTATTTCAATTGCCGGCAAAACGGTCTCGCGGCTCAAGCATCTGGAGCGCCTGATTCAGGACATGCTCTTGTTTGCGCGTGGCGAAGTGCTGGGGCGTGAAGCGTTTTCGGTGAATGGCCTGTTTGATGAACTGCGCCAGATTTTTGAGCCATTGGCCCTGCAACGCGCGATTGCACTCGACATCGCCACCGATCCTCAAGCATTGGTCCTCACAGGGAATCGCAAGGCGATTGCCGGCGCCTTTACCAATTTATTGGAAAACGCCATGGATGCCGTCAGTGGCGCGGGTAAGGTCAGCCTGAGCGTGGATGCCAGCGCTGACTACATTGAGTTTCAGGTAGCGGATAACGGCTGCGGCATGCCAGCAGAAACCCAGGCACGCTTGTTTGAGCCCTTTTTCACAACCCGCGCCGAAGGCACGGGCTTGGGCTTGGCCATCGCACGGGGGGTTGCCCGCGCGCATGGTGGTGGTATTGAGGTCAGCTCCAGTCCCGGTCAGGGCACGTGTTTCATCATGCGTCTGCAGCGGGCAGGTCATCTGCCGGACGGACATTCGGAGCCGCATTCAGCGGAGTCACAATGAGCAAGTTGAGTATTTTGGTTGTCGAGGATGACGCAGCCCTGCGCGATGCACTGCTGATCACACTCGAAACTGCGGGGCATCAGGTTACTGGCGCAGATGGTGGCCCTCAGGCGTTGGCGCTCTTGGCCAAAAATGATTACGGCATGGTGGTTTCCGATTTGCGCATGGAGCCGATGGATGGGTTGTCCTTGCTGGCTGAGATACGGACGCGTAAGCCGGGCTTGCCCGTCTTGCTGATGACTGCATTTGGGGATGTCGACAAAGCTGTAGCCGCCATGCGTGGTGGAGCGTGCGATTTCATGCTTAAACCTTTTGAGCCCCGTGCGCTGATTGAGCAAATCAATCGCTATGCCAAAGCGCCAGCGAGCAATGAAGGCCTGATTGCCGCCGACCCAGCGACCCAGGAGGTGTTGCTGCTGGCTTCACGAGTGGCACGTACCGATGCAACGGTGATGCTGACGGGCGAGTCGGGCACAGGCAAGGAAGTGTTTGCCAAGTACATTCATGAGCAATCGCCGCGGGCGAACGGTCCCTTTGTCGCGATCAACTGCGCTGCCATCCCTGAAAACCTACTTGAAGCCACCTTGTTTGGTTATGAAAAAGGTGCTTTTACTGGCGCGCAGACTGCTCAGGCAGGTAAGTTTGAACAAGCCAATGGCGGTACCTTGCTGCTCGATGAAATCTCCGAAATGCCACTGGGCTTGCAGGCCAAGCTGCTACGCGTCTTGCAGGAGCGGGTGGTCGATCGTGTCGGTAGCAAAAAACCAGTCGCGCTGGATATTCGCGTGTTGGCAACGTCCAATCGCAATATGGCGGCCGAGGTCGCAGCGGGGCGCTTCCGCGAGGACTTGTACTACCGGCTGAATGTTTTCCCGCTCCAGATTCCACCGCTGCGTCAGCGGCCTGCGGATGTTGTGGCCTTGGCTAGGCATTTCGCCACGCTGCATGGCGCGCGTCTTGGCTTGCAGGCGCAGCTGGAGCCCGCGGCGGAGGCAAAACTTGCCGCCCATGCTTGGCCGGGCAACGCGCGTGAGCTGGAAAATGTGATTCAGCGGGCCTTGATTTTGGCCCCTGCGCAGCGGGTCGGGAGTGAGCAGATCGTCTTTGCCGGTGGTGCGCAGGCTGCCCCTGCCTCGCCGGAGTTTGTAACAGTACCCCCTGTCGACGGTATAGCCTCCGATACCGAAACGCCTGTCGCACAAGTCGCAGCAACAGGTTCCGCAGCAAATATGCGGGATCTCGAGCGTCAGCACATCCTGGAAACGCTCAACAACGTCGGCGGTTCGCGTAAGAAGGCGGTTGAGGTGTTGGGGATTTCTGAGCGAACGCTGCGGTACAAGCTGAAGCAGTATCGTGACGAAGGTTTTTTCGATGAGTGAACAAGTGCTTTTATGGCACGTGCCTTGCTAGTACAATCAAGAAAAGGAAATAACTGACATGGCCATCGATACCCGTAATCTTGACGCAATGCTCTCTGAGCTCAAAGCATCCGCAGCTTTGACTCAAGGCAAGTCTTCGGCCGCTGCTGGCAGCGTTGCCGGTGGTCCTGATTTTGCCCAAGTGTTGAAAGGTGCGATAGATCAGGTTGGTGAGGCGCAGGCAAGCGCGAGAAAGATGTCGGAAGACTTCGCCAGCGGTCAGGGCAATGCCAACCTGCAAGATGTCATGATTAACCTGCAGAAGGCCAGCTTGTCGTTCCAGCAGATGGTGCAAGTGCGGAACAGGTTGGTCAGCGCGTATCAGGACATCATGAATACGCAGGTATAGGCTTCTTCATAAACAAAAAGCCGGCTTTGCCGGCTTTTTTTATTTGCTGCAGCGTTATGTGCAGTAAATAAAAAAGCCCGCCATCCGGCGGGCTTTTTTATTGTTCTGGAGAAGAATTACTTCTTCTTCTTGCCAGCAACGGCGGTCTTGAAACCGGTACCGGCGGAAAACTTCGGCACGGTAGTAGCCGGGATCTTGATCGACTCGCCAGTCTTCGGGTTCTTGCCGGTGCGTGCAGCACGCTTAGCCGACTTGAAGGTACCGAAACCAACCAGGGTAACCGTGTCGCCCTTCGACACAGCCTTGACAACAGCAGCGATGATGCCGTCCAGCGCCTTGCCTGCTGCGGCCTTGCTAATGTCGGCTTCCTTGGCGGCGATTTCGATCAGTTCAGCTTTGTTCATCTTCCCTTCCTTCCGTTTGTCGAGAGAAGGCCAAATGGCCTAGCTCGTATTCTAGCCACAAGTGAGGGAAAAAGTGCAAGGTTTTTTTGTGAGGGGTGCTTGTCAGGCCTTGCGCTACAATGCTCCCACAAATTCTGTCGTACTTTTTCTGACATTTCCCCCGGGGCTTTTTCTCATGTGGTTTCGCAATCTGCAGGTGTTTCGTCTCGCTTCTGGGTGGTCCGCAACGCCGGAGGGCTTGGCCGAAAGCCTTGCTAGGACAGGGTTTAAGCCATGCAGTGCGCTTCAGCGACAAGCACAAGGCTGGGTGCCGCCACGCGGTAATCCGGGTGAGCTGGTTTATGTGCAGGCGCAGCAAATGATGCTGGCGCTTGGGGTTGAACAGAAAATACTGCCGGTTTCTGTCATTCGACAATATGCACAAGAAAGGGCCCGTGAGCTTGAAGAAGTTCAGGGTTACAAGCCTGGACGCGCTCAGCAGCGCGAGATTTTTGATGCAGTAGAGGCTGAGTTATTGCCGCGCGCCTTCGTCAAGCGGCGCCTCACTTATGTCTGGATTGATCCGGTAGGCGGATGGTTAGTCGTCGATGCTGCAAGTAGCGGCAAGGCTGACGAGGTGATCGAGCAGCTCAAAGAAACGCTGGGTGAGCTGCCACTGACCTTGCTCAAAACCCTGCAGGCACCCGGTACAGCGATGACCACTTGGTTGTCGCTAGGCGAAGTGCCCGGATCATTCACGATTGATCAAGACTGTGAGCTGCGCTCGCCCGGTGATGCTGGTGGCAGCGTGCGATATACGCGCCACCCGCTGGAGGCTGCCGAGCTTAACCAGCATATCGGGCGTGGTAAGGTGGCTGGCAAATTGGCGCTGACTTGGAACGATCGCATCAGCTTTGTGCTGACCGAGCAATTGCAAATCAAGCGTCTGGCTTTCCTTGATGTGTTGAAGGAGCAAGCCGAGCAGGCGGGTGAAGGCGGCGATATGTTTGAGGCCGACTTTGCCATCATGGCAGGCGAGCTGCGTGGTCTGCTGAATAGCCTGACGGAGGCATTGGGAGGCGAGGCCGAATGAAGCCGTTACTGTTTGCGGCGCTGATGATGGCGGTAGTAACGCATGCCGCCGCAGAGGGCGTGGAGGTCGGCAAACCTTCCGCACTACGCACCATTATTCCGGCTGAACAGCTGGAGCAACAAGCGGGCAAACAGTACAGAGATATGCTCAAGCAGGCCGATGCTAGGCAGGCTTTGGCACCAGCCGGTCACCCTCAGCTTGTGCGTTTGCACACGATCGCCCGTCGCATTTTGCCGCATGCGGCGCGCTTTAATCCGCGGGCTGCCCAATGGCATTGGGAAGTCAATCTGATTGGCTCCAAGCAGATTAATGCGTTCTGTATGCCCGGTGGAAAAATCGCGTTCTACACTGGGCTGCTCAATACGCTCAAGTTGACGGACGACGAGGTGGCGATGATCATGGGGCATGAAATCGCGCATGCCTTGCGCGAGCATGCCCGCGAGCAGGCGGCCAAGAGCAGCTTGACGGGGCTGGCTGGCGATGTGCTGAGCCTGCTGGCTTCTGGAAGTCGTTACGGTGATCTTGCCAATATTGCAATATCGGCCGGGGAGGGCTTGGCGGTACGTGCCTTCTCGCGTGATGATGAGCGTGATGCTGATTTGATCGGCATGGAGCTGGCTGCGCGCGGTGGCTTTGATCCGCGTGCGGGCATCACTTTGTGGGAGAAAATGGGTAAGGCCAGCAAGGGCGCACCGCCCGAGTTTTTGTCGACACACCCCTCAAATGACCGCCGGATTCAGGACATTCGCCAGCATTTGCCTGATGTCATGCCGCTCTACGAGCGTGCACAGCCTAGCCTGCAGTAACGATTTTGGCTAGGCGAGGCCGCTTTCGCGGGCTTTGCGCTCACGCTCAATGCGTACGATGTAGCGCTGAATCATGTTCTGGGCCGGGGGCGGCAAGTCAACGAACTTGCAGCCAGCCCGCTTGCTCAGATGACCATTACGCAATGGAACCTCATAGAGGTTACGAACCATCAGGGTGATGTGCAGTACGCCGATCTCGGGGAGTTCCAGATTGCAGCCGCCAAACACTTGTTCAGGGGTGAAATCGATGCCATCAGTTTGAATGGCAATCCCCCCAATGCTGATGTCTACAACATTGCGGGGAAATACTTCCACCGTGCCGTCTTCGTGTTGCAATGGGATATGGCAGACCAGTGGGCGATTGATTGGTGTGTTCAGACGGAAGTATTCGCGGCGCTGCAGGCGGAGTAGGGTCACGGGCAGTGCTGCGGCAAAAACGCTGCGCCCATCAAGCATGACTTCCCTGACGCCTGTCAAAATGAACTGCAGCTTGACCTTGGCGTGGCGAGTTACGCAGAAAATCTTGTCAGCCGAGACCGCCCGACGATTCATCTCCTCGCTGCTACCCTTATCCAGCAAGATTTCCTCTTCATTGATGGCGAGCAGCGTGGTGAGAAGGAAATCTTTGCCGCTATTGAAGTAGAGGGTCACAAGGTCGCCCTGTGTGACGACTTGACGCAAAACGGCAAGAATCTCGCGCGGGCTGTGGAGTAGGTACTCGCCGTATTCGTCGAGATGCAATACCTCACTGTCTGTGCGCGTTTCGGGCGCGGTGTCCTGGGGGGCGTTCAAGTCCTCGTTGGGACGGTCAGCGGGAGGAGTGTCAATTTCAGTCATGCTTACTGCTCAGGTGGGTGGTGCGCAATATTAAGCTTATTCCATGCCAGATGGCATGATGCCCTTTTCTTCCACCTGATAGAGCCAAGCGAGCAGCTCTGCAACTGCCACATAGAGCTGTGGCGGGATGTTCTCATCAATATCCACCTGCAGGAGCAGCGTGACCAGTTCTGGCGATTCATGAACATAGACGCCATGGCTTTTGGCTCGATTGATGATTTCTTCAGCGATCAAGCCGCGCCCACGCGCGACTACTTTCGGCGCTGCGTCGCCAGGTGCGTAGGCAAGTGCAACCGCCAGCGCCCGTTCTTTGGCGACCTCATTCGGATTCATGACGTACCTGGGCTGCTTTTAGCGTGATACCTGCGGCTGCAAGGGCATCGGTCAAGACCGGCAATTCGTCACGTAGATCGGCCGCGGTCGCCCCGACTGGCGTGGTCAAATTTAGTTGGAGGCTATTTCCGACGATGCGCAATTTCGCCTCGACGCTGCCTAAGCGAGGCGTGGATAGTTTCAGTGTCGTCAGCCATGGTTGTGCCTCTTCAACATCGCGGGCTGCCTGCTGTTTTTCTTCCTCGATTTCCCATTCCATCGGCTGGCCAGGCCATGCTTCGCCATGCCACAGCAGGCGTTGATTTGCGGCGGCTTCCAGTTGTTGGTGGACCAGTGGTCTGAGTTCGCTAGGTAATACCTGCGTCTCACTCCGGCTCGCTACAGAAGATGTTTCACTGCTGCTGGTTGTGCGGATGTCGTCAGTGCCGGTAGCAGGGGCTTTGTTAGTAGGGCTTGAACTTTCAGTCTCTGCTTCTTGGACAGCACGAGCAGGAGATTGACCCTCTGGTGTCGCTGGTATGAGCTTGGATAGCTGTCCTTGTGGTTCTTGCAGCAAGGAGGCTAAAGGCAGCTTGCCTGCAATCCATTGTGCTTGATGGGATTCGTAAAATAGGCCACTTTGCGTCACCGCCTGTTGCAGTGCGCTGGCCAGTGGGGCACTCGCACTCGGGGGCGCATTGAGCAAAGGTTGCCCACGATTGAGGGCAGCACTTTTGCTGCCAGGCTCCTCGCTGAGTAAGCGGCCAATCAACTGCGCGGCAGGTGAAAGCGTGGTGTTTTTACTAAGTTCGGCGCCGTCGAGCGTATCGGGTGCAACCGTGCGTGCCGTAATTGCCTTGGTGCCACGCTCAATGACAACAAGCTCGAGTACATCTCCCGCCTTGGCCCCTTCGGGTAAGGCGAGTGTCAGCGACCTACCTGCAACGAGGGCACGATAAGTATTTTCCGGGAGGATTTCCTGAATCCGAGCCTGGAAAATCTGTCCAGGCTGCAAGTCAGGCAGGTCACTTGGAATGCCACTAATAGGCGCGGCGGGCTGAAGTGGGCCATCGCCAGGGAGCCGCATGCGGACGCCTACGTCAGGCGGTATTAGCGCCATATGGGCCTCCGGTCAGCGGGGGGAATGTTTCGCGGTGGCACATAGGCCACCTATGCTCAGATGCTGTGGGCGCCGTAGGCCTGATCGACCTGGCGCTTTTTGCGCGAACCGCCAAGAAATTGGCGCACCTGCTCCATCCATGGTTCGGTATGGCGCCGAATCTCGGCATCATCAGCGAGTATGCGCTGGATGAGTGCAGCTTTGCGCTCACGTTCTACGCTTGCGAGGCGAGCGCTTTCATCATCCTCAGCAAGACGTAAACGCAATGCGCTGACCGAGCGTTCGAGCTCAATCAGGCTATCCCAGTCATTGCTGCGCGCCGCTTCAACCATGCGCGCTGACAGGGTGGTCATCTCTTCGTAGATTTCGATTTGGCTTGGCATTGCAAGCATGTTAGCCCCTAGGCGGCAGCGCGATTTGCTGAAACTACTGCAGGATCATCCGCTATTTCTTCCCAGGCAGCCTTCAATTCACCGAGAAGACGGGAAACTTCCTCAATTGCCGCGGCATCATTGTGCAGGTTCGCATGCAGTAGCCTTGCACTCATGTAATCGTAGAGTGCGTAAAGGCGTTCTGCCAACTCGCCGCCAACTTCTAGATCAAGGCTGGCACGCAAGCCATTGATGATGATATCGATGGCCTTGGAGATGGATCTGCCCTTCTCGTTAATGTTGTGCTCTGCCATGTGTGTTGTGGCGGAAGACAAGGCAAGGATTGCACCGTCAAATAGCATCAGGATCAGCTTGTGCGGGCTTGCAGCAGCAACACCTGTTTCAACCCCGACAGTGGCGTAGTTTTGGGCAAAGTTCTTTGTCGCAGCGAACATGGTCTTTTCCTTTACTTCTTGGAATTGTTCAATGTAGAGAGCTGTTGCTCAAGGAAGGTGGAAGTTTGTTGCATGCTTGCAATCATCGAGTCGAGCGCGTTGAATTGGGCGCGATAACGTGCTTCGATAACGGTGAGGCGGCGGGCAAGGACTTCCCCCCGATCTGCGAGTGCAGTGATTGAGCCATTTAGGCCTACTGTCCGTGTCGCAATGGATCCGCTCGTAGAAATAGTGCTGCTGATGGCTTGATCAAGGCGGACAGCAAAGCCGGAGTCGATGCTTAAAGTGCCACGAGCACCAAGCGCTCCTCCTAGGACTTCTATCTTTAATCCAGCAGCATCACCACTCGGTGCAGTAAGGGTTCGCCCGAACCCTGTTGCGACAACACCGCCAATCGTTCCCCCTGCATTGACTGCCGTTGAGCCGGTTGTCGCGGAGCCAAATAGGTTTGTGACTGCGGTACTGGCGGTCAGTGTGACCGATGAGCCTGCACCGTAGCCTTGTGAGGTAATTGCGATCTCAGTACCCGCTGCCTGAGTGGTTGTGCCAAATATGTCTGCAAACAGGGTGCTTGTGCCATCAACGGCAATGCTGACATTTCCAGCCTGACCGAAAGATCCACTGACCCGCAATAAATTGCCAGATTCAACGCTCACTGTTGATGCATTTGCACCAAAAGCTGCGTTGATGGCGGTCTGGAGACCAGTGGCAAGCGCTGTGGCATCTGCAAAGGTTTGACCTGCCAGTGAAATGGTCTGGAGAACGCCACCAATGGTGACTTGAAGCGAGTCATTGCCAGTCGTTGGGCTGAACGGGTAAGTGAGGGTGCTGAGGTTGATGTTGCCCGTGCTGCTCGCCGCCGTCGCTGCCGTGACCGATACCGAGCTACCTTTGTCGCTAAGAGCACTATTGATCTTGGATTGCAGTTCGGCCGCAAGCGTCGCATTTGTATAGCTGCCAGCAGCCAATGTGATGCTAAGTGCGGTGCCATCCACGCTCATTGCAATCGCGTTATTGACGCCAGCCGTTATTGTTAATGAGCCTGTTGCAGCAACCCCCGTCAGAGAGCTCCGCGTTGCGAGCTGAGTAACATTGACTGCATAGTTGCCAGGCTTGGTTGCTGTCGTGCTGCTTGAATACTTGATGAGCGAATCGCTGGCATTGCCAACGGTAGTGAACAGGCTGGCAATGTCTTTGGTGTAGTCGTTCAGTGATGCTGTCAGCTTTGCGGTATCAAGCGTCAGCGTGCCATCCTTCTTGAAGCTGATTCCGGCATCTGTGAGGCTGGTATAACCGCCTGATGCGAAGGGGAGGATGGTATTAAAGACGCCTCGCAATTGGGCTTGTATGGACAATGCCGTCGCATCACCTTGCAAGGTGCCAGCAACCTTGGTTTCAGCGTTGTAGCCTGTTAGCGTTGTTAGCGTAGTCTTAAGTGTGTTGTACGCGGTGACGAAGCCTTGAATTGACGTCGCAATACTGCTGCTGTCGCGAATGACTGACAACACTGTCGAGCTACCTACATTTGTCTTGGCTAAGGTGAGTGTCACACCATCAAGCGCATCAGTGATGGTGTTAGAGGCGCGTGTCATGCTGATGCCATCGAGTGTGAACTCGGCATCTTTAGCCACTTGCGACTCCGTCATGCTGCTTGGGTATGTGCCGCTTGCATCATAGGCTAAGCCTGAAAGGCTGCCGCTGGTCTGTATGCGGAGCTGGTTTTCTAGCCCGGTATCGTTGGAAGTGAGCAGTAAGCGATACCCGCCGCCGTCATTGACAATGGTTGCCGTAATGCCTGCGTTAGCGGTGTTGATGGCGTCTCGCACACCTGACAGCGTGTTTTGCGCAGCAGAGATCGTGATTGTTTTGGCGCTTTTATCGCCATTCAGGGCGAAGCCGCCTCCCGAGTAGCTACCAAAGTCGATCGACATGGTGCCGCTACCGACAGTGCTTGTTGTGGTCGCGTAGGTGCTGGATGTTCTCAGCTTGTGAGCCTGTGCAAGGCTTTCGACTTCAAGCGTATAGCTGCCAATATTGGCATTGCTGGCTGCGCTCGCGGTGGCGATTGTGGTGTCAGCGACGCTGGCCTTCTGCGTATTGAATGCGGAGGGTGTTGAGAGCTTGTTGACTGCAGTTTGGAAGGTCGACAATGCCCCCTTAAGGGAACCGTACGCAGTAATCTTTGACTGAAAGGCGGCTTCTTTTTTGGCGAGCTGGGTAATCGGGGCCCGCTCAATCTCCATGAGCTTGGTAACCAGACCTTCGATATCGAGACCGGAACCAAGTCCGGTAGAGCTTAAAGACGCCATGACATCAATACCATTTGATGATGTAAGAGTTAACGGAAGCCGCTAGAAAAACTGTAGAGCAGATTTTATTGCCGGATAAACGCGCTTTGAGCTGAATATGCATGAAGCGTGCCATGCAAGGCTATTCTGTCTGACTTCATTGTAGCTGCCTTAACGGCAGACTGACAGTCCAATCCTAGGCGAAAGCCCGTAAAACAAAAGGCCCGCATTTGCGGGCCTTTTGTTTTGACTCATGCGGGTGCTCAGGCTGAATCCCTAAGCAGAAACCCCTTCATTTGTTCAATACTGCGAGCAATCGCCAACACCTCTTCCGAGGGTAGTTGGCGAATCATATCTCCGGTTGAACTGTCGACAACTGTGACAATGGTTCTGCCAGTGGTGTCATCTACGGAGAACTGCAAGTTATTTGCCTTGGCTTGAACGGCAATCTCGATTTCCTTGATCGCCTCAGCCAGTTGCACAGACTGCGTCGCCGTATCTGGGGTCTGCTCAGGTTGAGCCTGGGCAGCCACAGCCACAGCAGGCGCAGTAGTGCCGCTGTTTTGTGCAGCCGGAGTCGATAGCGATAACCTGCTACTGACTTGACTGCTGACTGTTGGAATACCCATGTTCCGTCTCCTTGCTCTGGTCCGAAGGGGTGACAGCTTGCGCTGACACCCCTTGCAGACCTACGCGATACGGTTAGCTTAACCTTGCAGCAGGGTCAGAACCTGCTGGGGCAGCGAGTTGGCCTGAGCCAGCATCGCCACACCGGCCTGTTGCAGAATCTGCGCACGGGTAAGGTTAGCAGTTTCAGCCGCAAAGTCAGCATCCACAATCCGGCTACGCGAAGCCGTCAAGTTTTCAGCAGTTGTTTGCAGGTTCGAGACCGTTGCGTTGAAGCGGTTTTGAACAGCACCCAGGTCGCCTCGAGCCGCATTGACTTGCGCCAAGGCATTGTCGATTGCCGTGATTGCAGCATTCGCGCCAGAGACCGAGGTCAGATCAACCAGATCAAGTGCTTGACCGCTCTTGCCCGAACCATACACACCCGCATCGATACCGATATTGGTGGTACCTGTTGCAGTGGTACCGCGATCAAGGTCGATCGAGCCGGCCGAGGTGAGTGTGACGCGACCCACGAAGGTGCCTGCAGCCGATACACCTGTGGAAGCCGCAGTCAGCGTGGTGAAGGACAGGACGATGTTACGACCATCAGCAGCCGTCAGTTTCACGCCCAAGGTGTCTGAACCACCATCAGTTGCTACCACACCGGTACGTCCGGAGATCCTGTTGATGGCATCGACCGTTGCAGCACGATCCTTTGCCGTATCACTTACGGTCGAGAAGGAGTCGGTGGTGACGCCGTTGATGGTGATGGTGCCAGCAGCTGCTGCAGCTGTCATTGCGCTACCTGACAGCTCATTCTTAGCGGTTGCGGTTACGCCGGTTTCTCCAGCTGCCTTGTTGATTGCGGCAGCCTTAGCGATAGCAGAGGCACTTTGCGAGGCTGAAGATGCCGTATCGTAGCTGCTCAGCGAGGCGCCGATCAGTACGCCGTTGATCTTGATGTCGCCCGATGCCAGTGCAGTGGTCGTACCTGCATCCTTGGCGGTGACATACGCTTGTTGTGCAGCATATTCGCCAGCGCGGAGACCGGTGTTGGCGATGGTGCCTGTGCCTTCAGTAATGCTGATGGTCTTGCTGGAGCTGAGCGAGTAGCTACCGTAGGTGACTGCGTCAGCGGTTACGCCGCTTGCAGCCGAGGTGATTGTGGTGAAGCTGACGGCAATGTTGCGGCCGTCTGCAGCGACCAACTTAACACCGCTGTTGTCATCTTCAGTATCGATGGCAACCACGCCGGTGCGGTCGGAAATTGCGTTAATAGCCGCAACTACCGATTGGCGAGTAACCGAGGTGTCTGTGGTAGTCGAGATCGAACCTGTGGTCACACCGTTAATGGTAATGGAACCGGTGGCGGCAGCTGCCGTCATGGCGGCGCCTTCAGCGGTGTTAGTGTTGACCGATGCCGTTACGCCAGTTTGCTCGCTGTAGCGGTTGATTGCTGCAGTCTTGGCGATGGCGGAAGAGGCGGCGCCAGTCGAGGAGGAAGCGTCGTCAGCAGCCGAAGAGCCGCCGATGGTCACGCCGTTGATGATCACGTCACCGGTCGACATGGCGCTGTCGTCGCCCACGCCGCTCACGGCGGACTGGCTGCCGGTACCGATCACACTGGTACGCGCGCTGTTGGCGGTGATCGAAATGGTTTGACCAACGTTGGCGCCAACCTGGAAGGTGGCAGCGGTGAAGGTGCCGTCGAGCAGGTTTACGCCGTTGAAGGCGGTGGTGCTGGCGACACGGTCAATTTCAGCCACGAGCTGATCAACTTCAGCTTGCAGTGCTGCTCGGTCGATCGAGGTGTTGGTTGCGTTGGCAGACTGAACGGCCAGTTCGCGCAGACGTTGCAGGTTGTCGCCGATGGTGCCGAGGGCGCCTTCAGCCGTTTGAGCTAGGGAGATACCGTCGTTGGCGTTACGGGTAGCTTGGTTCAAGCCGCGAATTTGCGAGTTGAAGCGGTCAGCAATACCCAGGCCGGCTGCGTCATCTTTTGCGCTGTTAATACGCAGACCCGAGGACAGACGCTGGAGGGCGCTCTGCAGGGAGCTCTGCGAGGTGTTGAGGTTGCGTTGCGCATTCAGCGACGCAAGGTTGGTGTTAATAATCTGTGCCATGGTGAACTCTCCTGTTTGTTTCCGCTGCGTTAATCACCGGGATACTGCTTCGGTCTTTGACTTAGGCAGCGGTGCGATTTCCGCTGTCACAGATGCATTAGCGGCACTTCACGTGGAAACTTTAGTAATTACTCAAAGAAATTTTAAAAATCCTATTGCACTGATTTGCATTGGTTTTCTAGAATTTCGGGTGATTTGAAGTGCAAATTTTTCAAATCAAATTTCATAACGACAATCCGAGGCGCTACTTGAGTCGCTTTTGGCTATCGCCGGATATTTGTTGATAGTTTTTGTTTATTTTTTGCTTTGCCCGTCGATCCAATGTACTCACTGTCATGGCAATTTGATGGGGTAGATCAATGTCTCTTAGGAGAGCTTTTTAATACAGTGATCTCGTATTAGGTGGTTTTTGACCCAAACTCACCTGAGTTGAAAGGCACTATGCTCCGTTATAGTGTCAAACGTCCGATACCCAAGGTATGTCATGAGTTCTCCTAACTTACAGTCTGGCCGCAGTGATCCAGTCAATACGGGCGCCGTTAACCGAGCAGCACGTAAGCTTAATTTGGTGGAGCTAGTGGACGCGCTACTAGCGGATAGCCTTGTCGAGGCAGATGCGGCAACGCAGTTCAAGCATGAGCGTCGCTACTATCAAGGGGCGACACATCCGCTGGTCTTGATTGCCGATCAACGCTGGAAGTCGCTCAAGCCACCGCATCGCGTACTTGATCTTGATAGCTTGACGCAATGGATGGCCGGCTGGACTGGGCTGGATTACGTGCATATTGATCCGCTCAAGGTCAATTTTGCGGCTGTTACCGATGTCATGAGCAGTGCCTATGCCACGCGCTTTGGCATTCTGCCGCTGGAGGTGAAGCCGCATGAGGTGGTGATTGCCACTGCCGAACCTTTCATGCGCGAATGGGAGAAGGAGCTGCAGCCCATCATCCGCAAGGATATCCGGCTGGTCGTGGCGAATCCGAACGACATTACGCGCTTCCAAGTTGAGTTCTACAACTTGGCGCGGTCGGTCAAGGGTGCCATGAGCTCCGGCGACGGTAACAGCGGTGCTTCTAACTTCGAGCAGCTGGTCGAGCTTGGCAATAGCAATCGCCAGTTCGATGCCAACGATCAGCACATCGTGCGCATTGTTGATTGGCTGTGGCAGTACGCTTTTGATCAGCGTGCCAGTGATATTCACATCGAGCCGCGCCGCGAGCTGGGTATTGTACGTTTCCGTATCGACGGTGTCTTGCATCAGGTCTACCAGATACCGAAGTCGGTACTGAATGCGATGACCAGCCGCATCAAGATTCTCGGCCGTATGGATGTGGTTGAAAAACGGCGCCCGCAGGATGGCCGTATCAAGACACGTATGCCGGATGGGCAGGAGGTTGAGTTGCGCCTCTCAACAATTCCGACTGCCTTTGGCGAAAAGCTGGTCATGCGTATCTTTGACCCGGAAGTGCTGGTCCGGGATTTTGCCGATTTGGGTTTTTCACCCGAGGATAAGTCGCGCTGGGATGGTATGACCACACGACCCAATGGCATTGTTCTGGTCACTGGCCCTACCGGGTCGGGCAAGACCACAACGCTCTACACCACGCTCAAGCAGCTGGCGACCGATGAGGTCAATGTGTGCACGCTCGAAGACCCAATTGAAATGGTCGAGAGCTCCTTTAATCAGGTTCAGGTGCAGGCCGATATCGGTGTGAACTTCGCCGCCGGTGTGCGGGCGCTGATGCGGCAGGACCCGGACATCATCATGATCGGCGAAATCCGCGATCTGGAAACCGCCGAGATGGCAATTCAGGCTGCGTTGACCGGTCACTTGGTGCTTTCCACGCTGCATACCAATGACGCGGCGTCGGCGATCACGCGGATGCTGGATCTGGGTGTGCCATCGTATTTGATCAACGCTACTGTACTCGGCGTAATGGCTCAGCGTTTGGTACGTACACTCTGCCCGGCTTGCAAACAGGCGCATCCAATTCGCCCGGAAGAAGAGGCCGCCTGGAATAATCTGGTTATGCCATGGAAGGCCAAGCCGCCAGCACAAATTTACTATCCGGTTGGGTGCCTAGATTGCCGCATGACCGGCTATATGGGCCGTGTGGGGCTTTATGAAGTGCTGCTGCTCACGCCAGAGTTCAAGAAGCTGCTAGGCGCACATGCCGACCTTGCCGATCTGCGCGATCTCGCAGCGCGAGAGGGCACCAAGCCTTTGCGCATCTCCGGTGCGATGAAGGTGGCCGCCGGACAGACAACCATCGAGGAAGTCTTGAAGGTGGCCCCGCCGGGTTGATCAGTAACGGTAGCCGGCGTTGTTAGCTTGGAAGGGCGGCACCCGCCCGACTAGTGCTTCAAGCATTTCCAGCTCCATATCACTATGATTGATTACGCCTGCGGCAACCATGCTGCGCGGCATGCTTGCATCATTGTGAATCCAGTGCGGTTTGTCGTGATGCTGTGTCACGACCATTTCTTTCTGTTGAGGCGCAGCGTTTGGCGTGACTTCAGCCGCGCCGTAGCAAAGACAGAAATAGGTGCGCGCTTTAGCGCCTTTGCCCTCGGTCTCGATATAACAGCCAGTGCCACGAATGCCAATGGTGGCTGTTGGAATTTTGATTTCTTTGTCGCCACGGCCGAACACAGACAATAGTTTGCCGCTGATCACGCGCAGGATGTCCTTGGCAAAACTGATGGATGAGGACTCGCGCTGCAGGTAAGCATCCTGCCCAACCACATAAATTGCTGTTGCACCTTTGCCTGTCGTTACGGTATCGCCGGGGCGAACAATGGTTCCCTCGCTTGCGGGTGTGCCGTTAACACGAACATCGCCACTCACCTTGCGCATGCCTTGTTGTTGCGGCTTGTCACTTTGCGCCAGTGCATCGGCAATCAGGCCGCTCAAGCCAGCCGCAGGCAGTAGGACGGCGGTCTGACGGAGAAAGCGGCGACGGGGTGTTTGCATGCATGACTCCTGTGGCGTTTCAGTTGATGCAATGGCGCAATATTGCGTGGCTACTTAGGCAGACTAGATAAGCGGTACTGCCGCATGATAGCACGTGCTGCGGATGATTCAGAGTTTTCTGCGTACCGCTTCGACATAAGCTTCGCCATCTGGCGGGCGTCCTTCGCGTTGGGCATTCCACACCATGTCGCCGAGACATTCGAGCACGTCGTGAAAAGCATCGTGTTGATTGCCATATTTATCGCAGAGTTTGGTGAATGCATCGCGCAGGCCCGGTGGCTGATCGATCTGCAACTGTTCATAAACCGCGAGGTGTAGCGACAGGTGCAAGAAGGGGTTGGTTTCGCCATCTTCTGGCGTCCATTCTCGCGTTAGCGCATCTGGCGCCTCAAGCAGGGCATGGTATTCCGGATGCCATTTGACGAAGGTTGATGCCTGCATCTCCAGTGGCGTCTGCGGCAGACTTTCGCGCTCTTTGCGCCAAGCGTCGATGAAGAAAGTGCGTACTTGATCGCGGGTGGGATTGAAAAGGCTCATGGCAGGTTCTTCTCTTTGAATTCACACAGATCGTTGATGACGCAGCGGAAGCATTCCGGCGTGCGAGCTTTGCAGACATAACGTCCGTGGAGAATCATCAGATGATGGGCATCCACGATGAAATCCTTGGGTACAAACTTGACCAGCTTGTCCTCGACGGCCCGTACATCTTTACCCGGCGCGATTTTTGTGCGATTGGCAAAGCGGAATATGTGAGTGTCGACGGCAATCGTCGGCTCGCCAAAGATGGTGTTGAGAATGACATTGGCAGTCTTGCGGCCGACACCGGGCAGCGCTTCCAGCGCCTCGCGATCATTGGGCACTTCGCCACCATGATGTTCGAGCAGCAACTCCGACAAGGCCAGTACGTTCTTGGCCTTGGTGCGGAACAGGCCAATTGTCTTCACCGCCTCGGTGATGTTGTCGAGTCCGAGCGCGACCATTTTCTGTGGTGTGGGGGCGCGCTTAAAGAGCGGCCGCGTGGCGATATTCACGCCCTTGTCAGTCGCTTGAGCTGATAGAACAACCGCGACCAGCAGTTGGTATGGCGTCTCATATTCAAGCTCAGTTTCTGGCTTGGGGATGGCCTTGGACAGACGCTTAAAAATTTCGTAGCGGATTTGCGAATTCATCGGTTTAGCGCATCCTTGCCATCAAGACTCATCCTTGGCTTGGGCTGCACGACGCGCTTCAATCGCCTCAATCTCGGCTTTGGTAGCATCGCTCAGCGTGTCGGTGTTCTTGGGTTTGATGGCTTCGCGTTGTTGCCGTGCGCGCTCCATGGCAGCGGCAATGAGTGCTTTTTTCGAGTCGGCGGCCATCAGTTCGGCGGCGGGCTTTGGGGGGGCGTCATTGGCCTTGAGGGCCGAGGCTTTATGTGGCTTCTCAATCCGCGCTCGTTCAATGCGGAATAGGTGGAACTCATGGTTCTTGCGCCAAATGTCAGCGACTACGGCTTGCTCGGTTTCTGACGGCAGCTGGCTTGCAGGAATCGGCTGCATGTAAATGCAGTCGACCGGACAGGGCGCAACGCACAAATCACAGCCTGTGCATTGCGACGCAATGACGGTATGCATGAGTTTGGCGGCGCCGACAATCGCATCAACCGGGCAGGCCTGAATGCACAGCGTGCAGCCAATGCATAGCTGTTCATCAATGAAAGCCAATTCGCGCGGTTTCTCTAACCCGTTGGAGGGGTTGAGTGGCTTGTATTCGCGTTGCAGGAGCCGGGCGAGTACATGTACGCCCTTGTCGCCGCCGGGCGGGCATTGATTGATGTCGGCTTCACCGCGGGCCAATGCTTCCGCATAGGGCTTGCAGCCAGTGTAGCCACACTTGGTGCACTGGGTTTGGGGCAGCGCGGCATCAATGCGCGCAATCAGCTGCGCTTCCTCGGTTTGAGGGGCAGCTTTATGGGGGAACTCAGGGGCGGTGCCACTCATTGTTGCAGGGCAGTTGTTAGCGTCATGGCGTAATTTTCCGCCAAATCGGCCTGCGATGGGTGTTTCTTTAGCGTTGGCGCAGCAGCTTGAGCAGGGCAATTAGCATCAGTACCCCTAGTCCGCTGAAGGCCAGCATTGACCAGTCGGCAATGGCGAGGCCTAGAAACTTCCAGCCCGGATCCGAGCAGAGACCGTTGGCTTGGAACAGCAGCGGGATTTTTTCTCCGGCCCAGTAGACCAGTTCTTCCCACCAAGGGGCGTTGGCGGCGCAGCTCACATCTTTGGCAAAACGTTGCAGCCACACCTGATAGCCAGCGGCGAAGATGCCTAGGCTGGCAATATCGAAACCAATCAAGGCCGCGATCAGTTGGCCAATACGACTGTTGGGCAGACTGAAACCAATCAATGCAGTGACGGCTAGCAGGAGATACAGCATGCGCTGGATGATGCACAGCGGACAGGCAGCCAAATTAAGTGCCATGGCCAGATACAAACCACCCCCGACCAGACCCGTACTGACCATTAAGGTCAGCGCGAAAAGGGTGCGCGGGTGAAGTGTCTGCATCAATCGCGACCTTGCAGGATCATGCCGGCGCCGACCGTATTGTTGGTCGATTCATCAATGACGATGAAGGCACCCGTGGCGCGATTTTCCGTATAGGGGTCAATCGCCAACGGCTGGGCCAGCTTGATCGATACCTTAGCGATGTCGTTGACGGCCAGCTTGTCGGCGGGCTGTTGCTCCAGCGAGTTGATATCAAGACGGTAGTCGATGCCGGACAGAATGGCCTTGGATTCGCGGGAGGTATGACGCACGACGTACTTGCGCGCCTTGTCCAGTGGCGTTTCGGACAGCCAGCACAGCATGGCATCGATCTGCTTGGTGACCTGTGCTTGTGCATCACTCTTGACGATCATGTCGCCGCGCGAAATGTCGACTTCATCTTCGAGCAGAAGCGTGACTGATTGATCGGCATGCGCTTCTGCCAGCGATTCGCCGTAGAGCTGAATGTCCTTGACCGTGCTCGTGGCACCAGAGGGCAGTACGGTGATGGTGTCACCCTTGGCAATCACGCCGGAGGACACTCGGCCCATGAAGCCACGGTAGTCGTGCAGCTCAGGATTGGCCGAGTCATGCGGGCGGCACACAAACTGAACGGGGAAGCGGAAACGCTCGTCACGGTCAGTGTGCGCGCAAGGCACTTCCTCGAGAATGTCGAGCAGCGTTGGACCGTCATACCAGTCGAGGCGTTCGCCGCGATCCACGATCATGTCGCCATTCAGTGCCGACAGCGGAATGAAGCGTACGTCGTTGATGCCCAGTTGCTTGGCAAAAGCCAGATAGTCGGCCTTGATCTTTTCGTAGGTGGCTTGGTCGTAGTCGACCAGGTCCATCTTGTTGATGGCGACTAACAAGTGCGGAATGCCAACTAGATTTGCCAGATAGGAGTGGCGACGGGTTTGCGTCAGCACGCCCTTGCGCGCATCGATGAGGATGATGGCGAGGTTGGCTGTGGAGGCCGCCGTGACCATGTTACGGGTGTATTGCTCGTGACCCGGGGCGTCGGCAATGATGTACTTGCGCGTGCCAGTCGAGAAGTAGCGATAGGCCACGTCGATGGTGATGCCTTGTTCGCGCTCGGCTTGCAGGCCGTCGGTGAGCAGGGACAGGTCGACGGCATCCATGCCGCGCTTCTTGGACGTACGTTCGATGGCATTGAGCGTATCGACCAGAATGGTCTTGGTGTCGAATAGCAGACGACCGATGAGCGTGCTCTTGCCGTCATCGACGCTGCCGCAGGTCAGGAAGCGCAGCAGGCCGTGATCCTGGATGTGTTCAATAGCGCCCATTTAGAAATACCCTTCCTTCTTGCGTTGTTCCATTGAGGCGTCCGAGGTCTGGTCATCGAGACGTGTTTGACCGCGTTCTGTCACCGTCGTTGCCGCCGTTTCTTCAATAATGTGACGGATCGTGCTGGCACCCGACTCAACCGGCGCCGTGCAGGTGATGTCGCCAACGGTACGGAAGCGCACAACCATGGTTTCAGCCACTTCACCATCTTTGAGCGGGGTCACGTCGGTGATGGGCTGAATCAGACCATTCTTGCGAATGACCTGACGCTCATGCGCGAAGTAGATCGATGGCAGCTCGAGGCCTTCGCGCTCGATGTATTGCCACACATCCAATTCGGTCCAGTTCGAGATCGGGAAAGCACGGATGTTCTCGCCCTTGAAGGCGCGGGCGTTGTACAGGTCCCAGAGTTCCGGACGCTGGTTCTTCGGGTCCCACTGACCAAATTCATCGCGGAAAGAGAAGATGCGCTCCTTGGCGCGGGCCTTCTCTTCATCGCGGCGAGCACCGCCGATACAAGCATCGAATTCGAATTCTGCGATGGTTTCAAGCAGCGTCACTGACTGATGCTTGTTACGCGGCTCTAGTGGCGACTTTAGAACCACGGTGCCCTTCTTCATCGAGTCCTCAACCGAGCGCACAATCAGGCGCTCACCCAGTTCGGCAGCACGCTTGTCGCGGAAGTCGGTGACTTCCTTGTAGTTGTGACCCGTGTCGATATGCACCAGCGGGAAGGGAAACTTGCCCGGGCGGAACGCCTTTTCGGCAAGACGCAGCAGGCAGATCGAGTCCTTGCCGCCCGAGAAGAGTAGGGCCGGGTTTGAGCACTGGCCTGCGACTTCGCGCATGATGTGGATGGCTTCTGCTTCCAGCCAATCGAGATGGGAGAGTGTTTTACTCATAATGGTCATTCGTTGATTGCGTATTCGGTTTGAGGTGCGTTTTCAGGCAGCCTCAGGCGCTCTTTTTGACGTGCAAACCGCACTCTTTGAGTTCGGGCGACTCCCACCACCAGCGGCCGGAGCGAATGTCTTCGCCGGGGGTGACTGAGCGCGTGCAAGGTGCACAGCCAATGCTGGGGTAAAACTTGTCGTGCAGGGCGTTGTACGGCACCTCGTACTGGGCGATGTACGCCCACACATCTTTTTCGCTCCAGTCAGCAAGTGGGTTGAATTTCTCTATCCCATTGCCCGCATCCTTCTCATGCAGGGGCAAGCCGGTGCGCGTGGCAGCCTGTTCAGCGCGCAGACCCGTAACCCAGGCCTTTTTGCCGGCGAGGGCGCGTCCTAGCGGTTCGACCTTGCGCGCATAGCAGCAGCCTTTGCGCAGATCGATAGACTCGTAGAAGGCATTGATGCCATGCGTGCGAACGTACTCCTCAACCAGATCATGCTTGGGGTAGTACACCTTGAGCTTGCTGTTGTAGCGCTTTTCAACCGCGGCGAGCAGATCGTAGGTCTCGATGGGCAGGCGACCCGTGTCGAGCAGGAAAATTTCCAGATCAATCTTCTCGCGCAGGATCAGATCTGTCAGCACCATGTCTTCGGCGCCCAAGCTGTTCGCAAAGGTTGCCGGCGAATAGTCTCGTGCCACTTGGCGCAGCAGCGTCAGTGCTACCTCGACTTTTTCGGCTGGCAGGACGTGGTCCTTAGCCTTGCTGGTCGCGGCAGGCATTATGCTGAGCGACGACGGAACAGGGGCAGGGGTTCATCCACTGCTGCCTGATAGGTTTCAGAGAAGTCGTTCAACGCTTCCAGCGCATTGTTCATGTCCTTGTCCGCACGAATGGCATAGGCATCGAACCCGACACGATTCATGTAGAACAACTGGTCGCGCAGTACATCGCCAATTGCGCGCAGCTCGCCGTGCCAGCCGTAACGGCTACGCAACAGCGCGGCGGTCGAGTAACCCCGGCCATCTGCAAATTGCGGGAAGTCGATGGCCACGACCGAAAAATAGGTCAGGTCAATGGCCACATCCTCAGCCAACTCGTCGGGGGACAACCACACGCCGCGTTGCGGGCGGCCCAGCAATGTTTGGCGTTGCGCCTTCCACACCTTGAGCGGGACGATCAGATCGCCTTCGGGCAGCACTACGGTTTCAGGCGTATCGCCTTCCGCCAAGCGGATGACTTGCCAGCTATCGTCGACGATGCGGCCGTGTTTGATGATTTTCTTAGCCATTCAGGGCAACCCTTTCCTTACCGGCATAGACGCGTTCCTTGAAGGGCGCTACGCCGATGCGATGCACGGTATCGACGAAGCGTTCTTCGTCGCTTTCGCGTTTCTCGATATAGGTCTCGATCAGTTTGGTGATGACGTCTGGAATCTCAGCAGCTGCAAACGAAGGGCCGATGACGTCGCCCAGATAGGCATTCAGGCCTTGGCGTCCGCCGATCGAGACTTGGTACCACTCCGAGCCATTTTTATCGACACCGAGAATGCCGATATTGCCGACGTGGTGATGACCGCAGGCGTTCATGCAACCTGAAATGTTCAGATCAAGTTCGCCGATGTCGTGCAGATAGTCGAGATCGTCGAAGCGTTCTTGAATGGCGGTGGCGATCGGAATCGATTTGGCATTGGCCAGCGAGCAGAAGTCGCCGCCCGGGCAGCAGATAATGTCGGTGAGTAGGCCGACGGTTGGCGTGGCGAGGCTATTCGCGCGAGCTTCCTGCCACAGGGCAAACAATTCCGACTTTTCGACATCGGCCAGAATCAGGTTTTGCTCATGGGTGGTGCGCAGTTCGCCAAAACTGTACTTGTCAGCCAGATCAGCCACCAGATGCATTTGCTCGGTGGTGATGTCGCCCGGGGCGCGCTTGGGGTCTTTGAGGGACAGCGTCACTGCGGCATACCCCGGCACCTTGTGTGGGTGAACATTGCGGTCAAGCCAGCGGGTAAAGGCACGGTCGTTGTGGTACGAGGCAATGGTGACCAGTGACTCATCGACCAGTGTCTTCCAAGCTGGGTCAGTGAAGTGTTGCTTGATGCGGTCGACTTCTGTTTCGGTCAGCGTCAATGCGCCATCCTTGCCGTAGGCCCAGTCGGCTTCAACCTGACGGCGAAACTCCTCGATGCCGAGTGCTTTAACGAGAATCTTGATGCGCGCTTTGTACTTGTTGTCGCGGCGACCGTGCAGGTTGTACACCCGCAGGATCGATTCAAGATAGGAGAGCAGGTGCGTCCAGGGCAGAAACTCGTTGATGACCTGGCCGACGATAGGCGTACGGCCAAGGCCGCCGCCAACGATGACGCGGAAGCCGATGCTGCCTTGGCTGTTCTTGACCACATCAAGACCGATGTCATGGACGCGTGTTGCAGCACGGTCGGTGTCTGCGGCATTAACGGCGATTTTGAACTTGCGCGGCAGGTAGGCAAATTCAGGGTGGAAGGTTGACCACTGACGGAGAATTTCGCACCACGGGCGCGGGTCAGTCAGCTCATCGGGTGAAACGCCCGCGAAGTGATCGCTGGTGACATTGCGGATGCAGTTGCCTGAAGTCTGGATCGCATGCATTTCCACTTCGGCCAGCTCGGCCAAAATCTGCGGGACGTCCTTCAATTCAGGCCAGTTCAGTTGCAGGTTCTGGCGTGTGCTGATGTGGCCGTAGCCGCGATCGTACTTGGCGGCGATATCTGCAAGGCGGCGCAGTTGCTTGGTGGAAAGCATGCCGTAGGGAATTGCAATCCGTAGCATTGGCGCATAACGCTGAATGTACAAGCCGTTTTGTAGGCGCAAGGGCCGGAATTCTTCTTCCGAAAGCGTGCCGCCCAGATAGCGATTAGTTTGATCGCGGAACTGTTTCACGCGGTCATCAACAATGGCTTGATCGTAGTGGTCGTAGCGATACATGTAGGAGCCTTAGGGGAGTTCTTAATAGCTTTTAGTTTGCGATCAGTTTGCTGCCAGTAAATAAAAGGATGGCAGCGAGACTTGGCCGCAGAATCTTTTCCGGTATGCGTACGGCTAAATGGCTGCCGATGTAAATGCCGGGCAATGAACCGACCAGTAATGCACCCAGCAGTTCAAAATCGACGCTGCCCATGAACCAGTGCCCAATCCCGGCAACCAATGTCAGCGGGACGGCATGGGCAATGTCTGAACCCACGATTTTAACCGTTGGCAGCTTTGGATACAAAAATAATAGTGCTGTGACACCCAGTGCGCCGGCACCCACGGAGGAAAGGGAAACGAGTACGCCTAGGAGCAATCCTGTAATGACGGTGAGCGTCTCCGTTGCTCGCTGGCTGCGTGGCGTCTTGCTTCGTGCTTCTGCCCAAGCCATTAATTTATTGCGGAAAATTAGTGATGCTGCTGTCAGCAGTAAGGCGAAACCCAAGACAGTAGAAATCAGTTTGGTCGCATTACCAAAGCCGCCCGGCGCAAAGTGATGTACCAGTAAGAGTGTGACTGCCGTTGCTGGCATGCTGCCGGCGGCGAGCAGGCGGGTGATGCGCCAGTCAACGGTCCCTTTTTGGGCGTGCACCCAGGTTCCACCGGCCTTAGTAATGGCGGCATAGAGCAGGTCTGTCCCGACTGCCTTAGCGGGGTGAATGCCGAACATCAGAACCAACAGCGGCGTCATGAGTGAACCGCCGCCGACGCCGGTTAGCCCGACGATCATGCCCACGATAAACCCCGCAATTGAGTAGCCAAAATCCATAGGTACTGCATCTGCCACCATTTGAGGAAGGCGGATACTACCCAAGTTGTTTAGATTTGAAAAATACTTATAAGAAGGAAATATATTCTAAAAGGTTATTAGTGGCCATCCGCATTCTCTTATGCGTTTAACGTCAAGTGCCCAGCTTCTTCGAGAGTTGGCAATAAATTATCGAAGTGAGAATGGTTATCATATATAATTTTGGCTGTCCGCGTTTGTGCTTGTTTGGATGGCCTCACAGGCTTCCAGTCAGGTATCGCGGCAGAAAATACTATCGTCAGCCGGTCTAAAACCATCCAGCAACATGATGGGTCACCTAAGACTTCGCGGGTAACGTTGCGTTAGGTCGCGTGTTGGCGGCGGGCTCAACAATTTTTGCTTAAGATTTCCTTACTGATTTAGTTTTCAAGTCTGCGCTTCTACAAAAAGTTTTAACAGCACTCTGGTTCGCCAAGACGTATTGCATCGGCAACAACTATGCCTAAATCTAAGCTGCCGGAACAGCTTAGGAACCGAGAGCAGGGGGGGCAGCACCAATGCTCTGCTCTACCGTGAATTGCTTCTTCATCTCTAATTCCCCTTTGGCGGCTAACCGGTGAGTTAGTTAAGTTTTTACAGAATGTAAAAATTTGTTGAAGCGTTGGAGTAAGTAGATAGCATGCCGTGCCGCTTAATTTTATGTGTGGGATTTTATGATTCGCTCCTCTAAATTCAAGGTGTCACGTTCATCGATCGGATGTTCTGGGCACCTCCTTTTGTTGTGTGCTACGTCAGCTTTTGCACAGGGAAGTGTTGTTCTTCCCGAGGTTGAGGTTACGGCAAAAGCTGCTGATCCTATCGAGCTCCGCCGCCATTCAAGCGCTGGCAAAATTGTTGTCGGACGAGAAGAGCTTGATTCCATGAACGCTGCTAGTGTGGGCGAGCTATTGAGCAAGCTGCCCGGGGCAGGCTTGTTTACTGACATGGATAACAGCCCACGTGGAAGAGGGCGAGGACCGGATCGGAACATGCCGCAGATCATGGTGGATGGTCAGCCCTTGCCAGGTGGAGGGCGAAATCCAGCTGCTGCACTGAGACTCCCCGTTGAGCTTATCGAGCGCGTAGAAATTATCCGTAACAGCACTCCAGAGTTTCCCGTGTTGGGGTCGGGTGGGGTTGTTAATCTCATCCTCCGTGATGTTCCGAGTAAGCCGGTTCGAAGTTTCAAGCTTGGTGTTGGCACTATGAAGGGTGAGCCAATGCTACGTCTGGAAGGGCAGTACGGTGAGTCGGGCAAGGGCGATTTTGGATACATGCTTTCTGGTGCGATTAACAGTCGTTCGAGTGTCGGAAATAGTGAACGCAACTCTGTGAGCTATACCGGCGGTGTGCCTAGCGGGACCTTAGATGAGCGGACCCAAACTCAAGGGCGAGATACAAATATCACGTTAAGCCCTCGGTTTAGCTGGAAACTGAATGAAGGTGATCGGCTGACAATCTCCCCCTTTTTGACGTACACCGAGGCTGACCAAAATTCAAATTTACTTCGTAGTACAAGTGGGGTGGCCAGCCGCGATACCTATGAAGATGAGACTAAACGCTTATCAAGCCGGGTAATGACTGAATGGCGGAGACAAGGCTCGGGAGGCAGTGAAACGACTGCGCGTTTGATGCTGCAGCAGGAAAGTGATGATCAGTCTCGTCTGACCCGCCGTTATGACGGCAGTGGATCTTTGACCTCAAGTTTGAGTGAAAGAAATCAGCGGAATGAAAATGAGTGGATGGTTGACATCAAGCGTAAGCAAGCTGTTTTTGACAGCCATCTGTTAACCGGAGCGATTGAAATTCGCAGAAGCACCTCAGACGATGAGCAGCGTCGCTGGGGTAGCACCAATTCATTTAATCGTGCCTCGCTGGAAGACTCGCGAAAGGTTGCTTGGGTTCAAGATGAATGGCAGCTCGCAGACGCGCATGTCCTCACTCCCGGTTTGCGTTGGCAGATACTTGATACTCGAATCGACGATACGCAAGTGGGTCGGATCCAACGGACTGAGCGTTCGCTCGATCCTTCCTTGCATTATCTTTGGCAGATTTCAGAGGCATGGAATTTTCGTGCAAGTGTTGCTCACAATACCCGGGCTCCTCGGACTAATGATTTAAGCCCATTTGCGCGTCAGGCAAACGGCACAAACTCATCGAGTAATCCTGATAGAGGGGGTAACTCGAATTTGCGTGCGGAAAAACTCGAGAGTATTGAGGTCGGCATAGAGCACTTCTTGCCGGGGCGTGCAGGGACAGTCGGTTTGTCAATGTTTAATCGAGACATTGATAACTACGCTCAGCGACTAGTGCAATTTGACAGTGGAACTAGCCGATGGATCGAACGTCCCTATAACGTTGGTTCTGCACGGCAACAGGGCGCGCTGGTGGATTTCAAGTCACGCATGGATGTGCTGGATATGCCCCAACTCACCTTGCGAGGCAATATGGCCTATACAGATACGCAAGTACTAGAGAAAGTTGCCGGCCTTGGGGCGGGGGAAGGTCCGCGAAAGAGCCTCAATCTTGGGGTGGATTACGATATCAAATCAATCGCGCTGACGCTGGGTGGAAACTTCAATTACATTTCTTCACTTGATCGCGAAAGCAGCGCCACGGTTAAGCAATTACAAGGCGCTCGTCGTCAGCTTGATCTCTATGCACTTTATAAGCTAGATCGTCAGATTTCGATTCGATTCACCGCTAATAACGTCACGAAAGAAGATCGTCGTAACTCTCTTGTCGAAACAGATAGTTCGGGAAGTGTTGTTCGCACAGAACGCGACTTTTTAGCCGGTATTGCCACATACATGATCACGCTAGAGGCTCGCTACTGAGTATCTAGTTGAGTGTTCTAGTCCTAGCCTGCCTGTCGGATGGCGTTTCAGGCCAATCATGCCCGCACGATAGGGGCGATGGCGCTCCGCCAGTGAAGATAATCTGTACCCTCAATCCTTCTTTGGCAAAGGCGGGCGGCAGCGCAACCTGTAGCGCACGGCCCTTGCTTAAGCCTTTGCTTGTAATGTGACGATACAGATAGCGTCGTGACGGAGGGCTCACCCATTTGTGAGTTCTCCCTTAAACATATGCGCCTCGATGCGCATATGCATGCGACTGTGCTTTGCCTCCAGTGCGCCAAGACGCTTCGCTACGTCCGGCACCGAATGGTCACGCTCCGTGATTTGTTTCACCGCCTCAATCTTGAGTTCTTCCGGGTAACGCTTGTTGCTCATGACGACTCCTTGGTTGCCTGATATTTTAGGCTTCGGAGCGTCTAGAGATCCCGGGGCGATTCACAGCATCGAATAAAGCTCAGTAAAACCGCGTCGATCAATCCTTTCCCCCGTCCGTTTTAGAGTCGGTGGTCTGTTCTGCGCCTAGGTTAGTAATCGCCGCAAATCAACACCCCCTATTTTGTTCTTACACATTCTTACGCTAGGTGTTCATGCGACAACTTGAGTGTTTGTGTAATAATGAGAACGGTTTTCATTATTTATTTTTTGTAATGGGAAATGTGGGCTGCCAAAGATTGTCTAGCGGCGGTAAGCACTCTGATTTGATATAAAAACATGGCTGATTTGAATAATAAGGTACTTCTTGTAGGGGGGGGCAGCTGGCTATTTGCGGCTCAAGCTCAGTTGGCACAAGTGCGCTTATTACGCTTGAGCGGTGTCGCCGATCTGGTTAAGTCATTAGCTGGGAAATCTTTAGCTTCAACTCGTGATGCGACAAGCAAGGGCCAGCAATATGCTTGATGCATCTAACAAAGTCTCATCTCTTGCAGTGCCGCGTCGTTCCTCATGGCTGAAAACCCTACATCTGTGGCACTGGATCAGTTCTGCGCTATGTCTGCTTGGCATGCTCATGTTCAGTCTTACCGGCTTTACGTTGAACCATGCGACGCAGATCGAGGCAGATCCGAAAATCGTTAACCAGAGGGCGGTAGTTTCACCCGATGTGCTACGTGACCTCAATGCAGCTGTGGATAGCCAGCAGCTCCCCGTCTCGTTTCGTGACTGGCTCAACCGCAGCTGGCGTATTGATCCGTCACCTGATACTGCTGAATGGTCTACTGAAGAGCTTTATCTACCCATGCCTCGCCCTGGTGGCGATGCATGGTTGCGTGTAGATCTGGCCACTGGCGAGGCTGAGTATGAGCTGACTGACCGTGGTTGGATTTCCTATCTCAATGACCTGCATAAAGGTAGGAATGCCGGAGGTGCTTGGAGTTGGTTCATCGATATTTTTGCGGCCCTGTGCCTAGTGTTCTCGATCACCGGCCTGCTTATTCTTAAATTCCATGCGGTTAATAGACCCCTGACGTGGCCGATGGTTGGCCTGGGAATTATTGTTCCCGTACTGCTTGTGTTGTTGCTTGTTCACTAACTTCTCGAAGGTAGATGCTATGAAATTTCGCTATACATTCGCATTGGGTGCCCCACTCATGGGGGCCAATGCAATGGCTGCTGATTTGAATGTCACAATTGATGTTCCACAGATCAAAACGGCTGAATATCACAAACCTTATCTTGCTGTTTGGGTTGAAAAACCGGATCAAACCTTCGCTGCCAATCTGGCAGTACTCTACGACCTGAAGAAGAAAGATAACGCCGGTACCAAGTGGCTCAAGGATATGCGCCAATGGTGGCGAAAGAGTGGCCGTGATTTGACCATGCCTGTCGATGGCGTGTCTGGCGCCACGCGCGCACCTGGTGAGCATACGTTTGGCTTTAGCCAAGGGAAGGCTCCGCTAGGCAATCTGCCCGCTGGCGAATACCAGCTGGTAGTTGAGGCCTCCCGTGAGGCGGGTGGTCGTGAGGTCGTGAAGGTGCCCTTCACGTGGCCAGCAAAGACCGCTAAAACGACGACTGCTCAAGGCCAGGAAGAGCTGGGCAAAATCTCTGTGCAAGTTAAACCCTGATTCGAGGAGTGATAACGATGATTTCCAAGTTCAAGAAATCGGCCCTGCTGGCGCTAGTTGTAGGGGTTTTGCCTTTTAGTGTCCATGCGCATCGCAACTGGATTCTGCCTTCAGCTACTGTTCTTGAGGATAAAGGCGCGTGGCTGACCGTTGATGCCTCTCTTGCTGAAGATGTATTTGATCTTGAGCGCCCACAGAAGCTGGACGAGTTGGTGATCTATGGTCCAGATGGCTCAAAGCTCTCTCCGGAAAATATGTTCACTGGCAAGCTACGGAGTAGTTTTGATTTGCAGCTGAACAAGGTCGGTACCTATCGCATCAGCATCGTTCGCGAAAGCGTTACGGCAAGTTACAAGTTGAATGGTGAGACCAAGCGCTTCCGCGGTGAGGAAAAGGACATGGCTAAGCAGATTCCTGCGGAAGCCAAGGATATCGTGGTGACGCGTAATTATGCGCGTCAAGATATTTTCGCAACTGCCGAGAAGCCGACCAATACCGTGCTTAAGCCAACTGGCGTAGGAATTGAGCTGGAGGCGATTACGCATCCGAATGAGCTATATGTCGGTGAAACGGCCAAGTTCCGGCTGCTACTTGATGGCAAGCCTTTGGCCGGGCATTTGTTTGGCATTATCCCCGGCGGCGTCCGCTACCGTGGCGTGCTGAACGAAATAGCAGTGACCACTGACGCCAAGGGTGAGTTCAGCGTCAAGTGGCCGGCGGGGGGTATGTATTGGCTAAATGCTAGCTATCCCGCCCGTTCTGCAGCAGCAACGCCTGGCGCTACACCCCCGTCACGTCGAGTGTCTTACTCGGCCACGCTTGAGGTGCTTCCTCAATAAATCTTGACCTTTAAGCGATGAGTACTTGGCAGGTCCTGTGTGCAGGGCCTGCCCTTATTATCTATGCAGCGCGTCATCGTCCCTGACGAAATCGATAGTCGTTCTCCACCACTAGCAAGCCTAGTCCGCGACTACGTGGGCGAAAGCATGGGTACGACCTGGTCTGTGCGGGTAGTCGATAGTCGTCAGGCCGAGCCTCCCAATTGGCAGGCCGGCATACAGCATCAGCTTGATCAGGTGGTTGCCGAGATGAGTCACTGGCGGGCAGACTCGGAGCTCGGGCGTTTTAATCGCGCAGAGGCGGGCAGTTGGCATGTGATGTCACCCGCATTTGCTGAGGTCATGGCGTATGCGTTGGAAGTGGCTGCGCACAGCCGGGGCGCTTATGACCCAAGCGCTGGTGCGCTGGTTAACCTGTGGGGCTTTGGTCCGACGGGTAACTCTGTGACCTATAACAGCCCTCATTTCCGTTTTCCGGATGCCGCGCAGATTGCTGCTGCGCGTGCGCAATGCGGTTGGCAAAAGTTACGATTTGAGCCTGAGAGTCGCCGCTTATTTCAGCCTGGCAGTATTCAGCTCGACTTGTCGGCGGTGGCTAAGGGCTTTGCAGTTGATCATGTGGCGCGCTATCTCGAAGGTGAAGGACTGCACCACTATTTGCTCGAGGTGGGTGGCGAATTGCGTGGTGCCGGCATGAAGCGTGATGGTCAGCCTTGGTGGGTGGGCCTAGAGGTGCCAGAGGCCTCTTCGTTGCCCGTTACCTTGGCCGCATTGCATGGATTAAGTATTGCCAGCTCCGGCGATTACCGACGTTATTTTGAGTATGAAGGGCAGCTCTATGCTCACACAGTGGACCCACGTAGTGGTTATCCACTGAACAATCAGGTTGCTGCGGTGACGGTTTTGCACAGGCAGTGCATGGCGGCTGATGCACTTTCAACTGCACTCATGGTGATGGGGCCAGAGGTAGGTTTGCAGTGGGCTGATGCGCATGGCATTGCCGCACGCTTTCTGCTGCGCGCTGGTGATACCTATAGCGAGCTGCTGACACGCCGAATGAGCGAGATGCTGCAGTAATGCTACCGACTGATTTGTTCCTTGATCCATCTTCACGCCTGTACTGCGCTGTGCTGAGCGGGCTGGCGTATGTTGCCGTGTGTGCAGCTATTGTGTGGCGCGCGCGTAATCGCCGTCAACAATTCGCTGCGGTCGAGACTGCAGCCGCAGGTAGCCCGACTTGGCTTGTTGCGTTTGCTAGTCAAACCGGTATGGCCGAAGCGCTTGCCCTGCATGCCGCGCAGCGGTTAAATCTAGCGGGCATGTCGGCCCAGTTGGCTGTGCTGGACTCGCTCACGTGCGAGCAGATGGTGCGGGCCGAGCGCGTACTGTTTATTGTCAGCACGTATGGTGAGGGTGATTGCCCTGACAATGCAGGCCGTTTCGAATCTATGCTGATGAGTGAGCCGGCGCAACTCGCAGCGGTGTATGTTGGGGTGTTGGCCTTGGGCGATGCAAGCTATGCCGCCTACTGTGGGTTCGGGCGGCGTCTTGATGCCTGGTTACTCGCGTCACATGCTCAGCCACTATTCGCACGGATCGAGGTCGATCGTGGCGATTCAGCCGCATTGGCCTTTTGGCATCAACAACTTAACCATCTGGCCGGTAGCAGTGATGCGCCAGACTGGGCCGCACCAGCGTTTGAAAGTTGGCAGTTGCAGGGGAGGCGCTTGCTGAATCTTGGTAGTCAGGGTTCGCCTCTGTTTGAGTTGATGTTGGTCCCTGTGTCCGGTGTATTGCCGCAATGGCAATCGGGCGATTTGGTGCAAATCCTTGCCCTTGTCGACACGGGACGCCATCGAGATTATTCGATAGCCTCTTTGCCCGATGAGGGCGGCGTCAAGCTACTTGTTCGTTTGCATTGTGATGCGCAAGGTTATATCGGAAAGGTTTCCGGGTGGCTTACACAGGAGGCTGCGATTGGTGAGTCGATTAAGTTGCGTGTGCGCCCGCATCGCTTGTTCCGCCTTGAAGAGAATCTATCGCGACCGCTGATTTTTATTGGTAATGGTAGTGGTTTGGCCGGGCTGCTGGGTCATTTAAAAGCGCGGATAGCTGCACGGCAGTCTGCCAACTGGTTGATCTATGGCGAACGCAATAGGGCTCATGATTCCTTATATGCCGACACCCTAGAGGGGTGGTTGAGCACAGGTTCGTTGCGGCGACTAGACCGCACATTTTCTCGCGACGGAGAGCGGCTACGCTATGTTCAGGATGTGTTGCGAGAGGCCGCTGACGAGCTGCGCATCTGGATTGCTAACGGTGCCGCACTTTATGTCTGTGGCAGCTTACAAGGCATGGCCTCTGGTGTTGATCTGGCCTTAACTGAAGTGCTGGGTGATGAAGCTGTAAGCGCACTCAAATTTGAAGGCCGCTACCGCCGAGATGTGTACTAAGTCATTTTCTATGTAAATTTTCCAGAAAAATTCTTTCAATTTGTTGCAAATACATATGAGAACGATTATCATCTATTCAGATTGATAGCCAGCCATCTGTTCCGGTGTTGCATCTACGCGAACGGCAGAACGCCAGCCACTTTGTGAAACCTGCAACCCATGAAGGACTACAGATGTCATCGCATATCCGTGCGCGTAAGCACTTGAAGGCGAACCAGATCGCCACTCTTGTTACTCTTGCATTTCCTGCTGCAGCCATCGCCCAGCAACCGATTCTTCTGCCTGAAGTGAAGGTGGAAGCCAAGGCTGAGACCCCCTACAAGGTCGAGAAATCTGCCAATCCGAAATACACCCAGCCACTGCTGGATACGCCACAGACAATCTCCGTCATCAGCAAGGAAATCATGCGCGAGCAGGGTGCCACATCGCTGATGGAGGCGCTGCGAAATACCCCTGGTATCACCATGCAACTGGGGGAGAACGGCAACACAAGCGCTGGCGATACTTTCCAGATGCGTGGCGTGACTGCTCAAACCTCTACGTTTGTGGATGGCGTGCGTGATCTGGGTGCGATTTCCAGAGATGTATTCAATCTTGAACAAATCGAGGTCGTCAAAGGTCCTGCTAGTGGTGATGTCGGTCGTGGCGGCGGAGGCGGTTACTTGAACCTCATCACGAAACTGCCAGGCCGTGAAGACTTCTCAACGGGAACGGCCAGCTGGAATACTGGTGATACCAAGCGTGTGTCGGTTGATTTGAACAAGACTTTGAACGATACGACAGCTGTCCGCTTGAATGCGATGACGCTGGATGGCGGTGTTGATGGACGAAACGTTGTTAATAACAAGAGCATTGCAATCGCGCCTTCGATTGCCTTTGGTCTCGGAACGTCTACCCGCCTCTACCTTTATACGTCGCATGTTCGCCAAGACAATGTGCCTGATGGTGGTGTCTCGACCATTGGCATGGAAGGTTATTACAATGCAACCGCTGCCATTCGCTCAGGCTCGCGAGTTAACCGGGAAAACTTCTACGGAAGCACGACTGACTACGAAAAAGTTAACTCGGATATGGTGACAGCTAAGCTGGAGCATGACTTCGGCAATGGCACCGTAATTCGGAATACCACCCGCTATGGCGCGACTCAAATGGACCGCTCGCTGACTGCCGGCGGTACCATCAATGGCGCGAACACGGCAGCGACAGCGGTGAACCCGGCGGTGCTGGCTGCAGACCCTTCCACGTGGCTGATTTCGCGCAATCGTCAGCGTGTTGATCAGAGTAATGAAATATTTACCAATCAGACCAATCTGACTACCCAGATGAAAACTGGGCAGGTTACGCATGATATTTCTACTGGGGTTGAGTTCATCTATGAACGCCAGAAGGCTGCGAGTTTCACATCGCCAACTGCTGCGACAATCGCGTCCGCTAATTTGTACAACCCTAATTCGAACGTGGTGTTACCTGATCCGACCCGAAGTGGCTATACGAACGGTGCAGTAGGTACCGTGGCGGTGTATGCAAATGATGCGATTAAGTTCTCGGAGCGCTGGCAAGTTCATGCCGGTGCACGCGCCGAGAGCTATCAAATGCGTACCCAGAGCGGTACTGCTTCGCTCAAGTCCTCGGATACCTTGTATAGCTGGAAGCTGGGTGCTGTGTACAAGCCTGCATCGAACGGCAGTATTTACGCAAGTGTTTCCAATGCGGCTCAACCACCGGGTGGCGCTAACTTTTCCTTGAACGCAGCGGCAAATAATATTGCCAATCCGAATATGGATCCTACGGAGTACAAGAACGCCGAAATCGGTACCAAGTGGGATCTGCTAAACAAGAAGCTAAACCTAACAACGGCTTTGTACCAAACCGTGATTAAGAACGAACTTACGCAGGCTGATCCGCTTGATCCAACCTCGTTCTTTGCAACAGGAAAACGAACTGTTGAAGGCGTCGAACTCGGGGTGGTCGGCAATTTGACCGATAATTGGCAGCTTTCGGCCGGTCTGCAAACCATGAAGACCACTGTTGCCAATAATGCCAGCAACAATAGCGCCCGTTGGGCACCAGATTTGACCGCAACTTTGTGGACAACCTATACCTTGGGCAACTGGAGTGTTGGCGGTGGCGCGCGATATATGTCAGAGCAAAAGCGTGTCGTAGATCCTGCCGCTGTGGTTGCAACATCCAACATGCCTAGCATCCCCGAGTACTGGGTATTTGATGCGATGGCTAGCTATAAGGTGTCGAGGAATACGTCTGTACGCTTGAATGTGTATAACCTGACTGATAAGTTCTATATCAACTCGCTGGTCAATAGCGGTCTTCGAGCAACATTGGGTGCCCCCCTGTCGGCAATGCTGAGCGCAAGCTTCCAGTTCTAATCTTCATTGCGTTAAGCTCCTGCAGCCCTTCCCGATTCTAGGTAGGGCTGCATTCGTTTGAGGACGTTTGAAATGATGCTGCATATTCCCCAAGTATTGACTGCCGCAGAGGTGGCCGAGTTTCGCCAGTTATTGGTGCAGGCAGATTGGGTAGATGGAGCAGCGACAGCTGGGGCCCAAGCATCACAGCGCAAGCGGAACCAGCAATTGCCCGCAGACTCAGTTATTGGTAAGCAACTGAGCACCCGCATTACAGATGCTTTGCAGCGCCACCCTATGTTTATGTCCTCGACTTTGCCTGCGCGTATTATTCCACCGCGCTTTAATCGTTATGAGGGGGGCGGTACGTACGGGAACCATGTCGACAGTGCCATTCATATTGACCCCTATCGACAGGATCGTGTGCGGACGGATGTGTCGACGACAGTGTTTCTCTCAGAGCCATTTGAGTACGAAGGTGGCGCGCTGATAGTTGAGGATAATTATGGCGCGCATGAGGTCAGGCTGCCTGCTGGAGACGCAGTTATCTACCCAGCTACCAGTCTGCATCGTGTCGAGCCCGTGACGCAAGGTGTTCGTCTTGCGTCTTTCTTGTGGACCCAAAGCATGGTCCGTGATGATTGGCAGCGCAGCATGCTGTTCGAGCTTGATATGAGCATACTGAGATTGCGTCAGAAAATAGGTGACAGTGACGAAGTCGTCGCATTGGTTGGGCACTACAACAACCTGTTACGTCAATGGGCTGAGCTTTGAGATGACGCTTGCTACGCTGACTGCCATCCCTCAGGACATTGTTTCATTTCACGACTATGAGCGTCATGCACGCGTGCATTTGGATGACAATGCATGGACTTACCTGAGCTGTGGTGCTGCAGATGAGCTGACACTCCATTACAATCAGAGAGCATTCCAGCATATCGGGCTACGTAATCGGGTGCTGGCTGAAGTGACCGGTGGACATACGCGTATGACGTTGTTGGGCGAAACGCATGCGCATCCCATTTTTTTAGCACCAGTGGCCTATCAAAAGCTGTTTCATACTGATGGCGAGTGCGCAGCTGCACTGGGCGCCGCAGCGATAGAGGCCGGGATGGTGTTGAGTAGTCTGGCATCAACTGAGCTCAAAACTGTTGCATCGATAAATCCGCGTCTTTGGTTTCAGCTTTACCTGCAACGTAAGCGAGAACATACGCTTACCCTAGTAAGGCGAGCTGAGGCTGCAGGGTGTCGTGCACTGGTTGTTACTGTTGATGCGCCGATCACGGGTGTGCGTAATCGAGAGCAACGGATTGGTTTCCATCTTCCGCCGGGTGTCAGTGCAGTCAATCTTTCACTTTTGGCTGAAACAGTTCTGCCTCAGCCACTACAGGCAGGACAAAGTGTGATTTTCGATCAATTGATGCAAGGTGCACCCGGCTGGCATGACATTGAGTGGCTGGTTGGCTCAACCTCACTACCCGTATTACTTAAAGGGATTTTAACGTCGGAGGACGCTTCACGTGCCGTAGATGCTGGTGTTGCAGGGATTGTTGTCTCCAACCATGGCGGTCGGATTCTGGATACGGTTCCAGCAACAATCACGGTATTACCGGAAGTTGTTGAAGCGGTGGGTGGTCGGGTTCCAGTGCTTATTGATGGCGGTATTCGTCGTGGTAGCGATGTTTTCAAGGCGTTAGCACTTGGAGCAAGCGCCGTACTGATTGGACGTCCGTATGTGTATGCGCTCGCAACAGCGGGTGCTTTGGGGGTCGCCCATCTGGTACGAACGCTTCGTGAGGAGCTTGAAACCACCATGGTGTTATGTGGTTGCCGCACGTTGTCTGATATCGATCAAACTCGAGTAAGTTTTAATTAATTGTCTGGCAGCTTGACCGGAGGTGATGGGGCACCCACATCACCTATCCGCTAACCGGCTAATTTAGGTGCATATCAACAGATAGAATATTTACAGAAAGCTTTTAGAAAGGGCCGGGCTTGAAACATGGCATGTTCCCTCTGAGTAAATGACTAATCATTGTCAATTTTTGGATTGGAAAGATTAGCGAGGAACATCAAGAACACCTCCGACAAGGTGTATTACGATGCGATCTATGACCAAGGCGGCTTTACGATTCCCGGGTTGCGTCGCCAGGCTATTCTGACCACCGAGTTCAAGTTCTGATCATCGACCGGCTTGCCTATGCCACAATCATCCCCGCTCCGGCGGGGATGTTCGTTTTCAGGAAGAGATCATGCTGATCACCATAGATGATGTGCTGAGTAGTGAAGAGTTGGCTAACGTACGTGGCTTGCTGGCTGATTCCGGTTGGGTCAGCGGTCAAGTGACGGCGGGTGCCCAGGCCGCATTGGTAAAGAACAACCAGCAGATTCCTGAAGATGCACCTCAGCTACCTGAGCTGCGCCGTATTGTGCTTGGTGCCCTGCAGCGAAATCCGCTGTTTTTTACAGCGGCGTTGCCACTCAAGATACTGCCCCCATTCTTTAACCGCTATGCGGGTTCATCCAACACTTACGGATTGCATACCGACAATGCGATGCGCCTGTCTGGTGATGGTCAGTACGTTCGTGCGGATGTCTCTGCCACGCTCTTTCTCTCGGATCCGGAGAGTTACGAGGGCGGCGAGTTGGTGATTCAGGATGCTGCCGGTCGCCGTGAAATCAAGCTCAAGGCAGGGAGTGTGGTTGTCTATCCATCGTCTTATCTGCATGAAGTCACACCGGTAACACGCGGCGAACGTCTGGGCTGCTTCATGTTCATGCAGAGCATGGTGCGCGATGTGGATCAACGCCGCATCCTGTTTGATATGGACATGGCACTGCTGCAGCTACGGCAGAACTTTGGTGAGATACCGTCCGTGGTGAGCCTGACCGGTGTTTATCACAACCTCTTGCGTGAATGGGCGGAGAGTTGATGTTATCTAAACTGGTTGTATCACTGCATTACTGTGCCATTGCTGTTCAAGAGTGTTGCGCACGTCATCCGCTTGCTGCGTGACGAGCTGGAAATGACAATGGCCTTGAGTGGCTGTCGTACGCTGGCAGATATTTCCATCGCCAGCTTGCGCCGCGATTAGCTGAGTGCTTTCACGCACTCGGTAATCAGCGCCGGTCCCCGGTAGATCATCCCCGAGTAAATCTGCACTAGGCTGGCACCCGCCGCCAGTTTTGCCTTGGCTTTTTCGCCATCGGTAATGCCGCCTGCGGCGATAACCGGTAGCTCCCCAGCCAACGCTTTAACCAGTCCGGCGACAACAGCTGTCGATTTCTCGAAAACCGGTGCGCCTGAGAGACCGCCTGCTTCATTTCCATGTGGCAGGTCGGTAACGCCCTCGCGACTTAAGGTTGTATTGGTGGCGATCACACCATCAATACGGTGGCGGCGCAGCGCATCGGCGATATTCACGATTTGAGCGTCATCCAGATCGGGTGCGATCTTGAGGGTCAGCGGTACGTACTTGCCGTGGCGATCCGCCAAGGTAGTTTGCTTGGCCTTGAGGGCGCCAAGAAGTGCATCGAGCTCCGATTCGCCCTGTAGCTGACGGAGGTTCTTGGTGTTCGGGGATGAGATATTGACCGTGACATAGCTGGCAGCGGCGTAAACTTTTTCCAGACAGATCAGGTAGTCATCAGCCGCGTTTTCAATCGGCGTGTCAAAGTTCTTGCCGATGTTGATGCCCAGCACACCCTTGAACTTGCTGGCCGCTACATTGGCAAGCAGGTTGTCGACGCCGTGGTTATTGAAACCCATGCGGTTGATGATGCCTTGTGCTGCGGGCAGGCGAAACATGCGTGGCTTTGGATTGCCGGGCTGTGGGCGCGGTGTGATCGTGCCGATTTCCACAAAGCCGAATCCCAGCTTGCCCCAAGCTTCAATGCACTCGCCGTTCTTGTCGAGGCCAGCAGCCAAGCCCACCGGATTGGGAAAGTCGATACCCATGACGCGCACTGCGCGGCCTTGTGTCACACAACTGGGCATCAGCCCCTGCGTGCGCTTTAGGGTCGTCAGCGTGAGTTCATGAGCGGTTTCAGCATCAAGCGAAAACAGGAAGGGACGGGCAAGAGAGTAGGGCAGCATAGGTCTGCATTTTAACAGGCCAGTGGGTAACAGGCCTGTGCATGATGGCCGCTGCTAGTCGATCTTCAGATCAATCCAGTGCCGATCCGTCCCGGGTTCGTCGCTTAGCCGTTCCAGCGGATGGAAGTTCGATTTGTAGGCCATCTTGTGGCTGTCGCGAATCCAATAGCCGAGGTACAGATAGGGCAAGCCGAGATGCTGGCATTGCGCAATCTGCCACAGCACACCGAAGGTGCCGTAGCTGGCGTGTTCGAGATCTGGATCGTAAAAGGTGTAGACCGACGAAAGCCCGTCAGAAAGCAGATCGATGATGCTGACCATGCGCAGTACGCCATCTTCGCGAAATTCGATCAGGCAGCTATCGACATGGCTTTGCAGCAAAAACTGGGCGTACTGTTCGCGGCTGTCGCTGTCCATGCCGCCGCCGGAGTGACGTGCGGCCTGATAGCGCTGATAGAGCTGGTAGTGGTCTTCGCGGAAGCCGAGGCCCATCTCACGAGGCACCATCGTTGCGTGCTGCTTGAGGGCGCGTCGCTGGCTGCGGTTGGCCTTGAAGTCAGCAACTCGCAAACGCACCGGCACACATTCGCGGCAGGTACCGCAATGCGGGCGATAGGTGAACACACCGCTACGCCGGAAACCGGCACGGACCAGCTCGCCGTAGGTCTCGGTATCAATCAGGTGGGTCGGTGTTGCGACTTGCGAGCGTGCAACGCGGCCGGGCAGGTACGAGCAGCCATAGGGTGCAGTGGCATAGAAATGCAGTAGCGGGAAGGGGGGGAGGTCGCGAAGATGTGCCATGTCAGGCGCCCTCGCGATAGTGATGGCTTACCGCATCCGCCGACCACCGCCCTGGCTGCTCGCCGCTGGGTGTGAGCTCAGCCAGCCGGGCAGCGAATTCGCTACGGGGCAGCGGGCGAGCACCGAGAGAGGCTAAGTGTTGAGTTTCCATCTGACAATCGATTATGCCAAAACCTTTGCTCCTCAAGAGGATACAAAGGTGGGCCAAGGCGATTTTTGATGCGTCCTTGTGGCGCGAGAACATCGACTCGCCAAAGAAGGCGCGGCCAATGGCAATGCCATAGAGTCCGCCGACAAGCTGGTTATCCACCCAGGTTTCGATACTGTGTGCATAACCGAGTTGGTGCAGCCGAACATAGGCAGCCTGCATTTCCGGCAGGATCCATGTGCCGGCTTGTCCGTCCCGTGGCGCCGCACAGGCGCGGATGACCTCAGTGAAGGCACTATCGACACGGATGTCGTAGGGCCGGTTTCTCAGCAGCTTGGCGAATGAGCGTGTGATACGCAATGCTTCCGGTACCAGCACCATGCGTGGGTCGGGGCTCCACCACAAAATTGGATCGCCGGCCGAATACCAGGGAAAGATGCCGCGTGTATAGGCGGCAAGCAAGCGTTCGGGCGAAAGATCACCACCGGCGGCAAGCAGTCCATTGGGACCCGCTGGTTCAGCTAGCGCAGTTTCCAGTGGCGGGAATACGGGTTCTGGAGGCAGCCAGGGAATCAAGCGGCAGTGTCGCTATGTGCAGTGTCGGTGTCAGAGAACGTGACCACATGGTCGGCATCAAGGCGGATGCCGATGTGTTCACCAATCGCATGATTATGGTGCGAAGGCACCAGCGACAGAATTTCTCTGCCCGAGCCAAGACGCAATGTGTACAGGAAATCCGCGCCCCGGAAAACCCGGTTAACTACCTCCGCGGTGACGGTGCTGGCATCGTCATGCACTACATCATCCGGTCGCAACAGGACTTGCAAATTGCTTTGGTCCTCAATCGCCCAACGACTCTGTAAGGCTCCTAGCTCCATTTGCACGGTGAAGCTATCAATCGCCTTACCCGGTAGGAATGCGCCTTGGCCAACGAAATCCGCTACGTAGCGGGTGATGGGTTGGTGATAGAGGTTGTATGGCACATCCCATTGCTCGATGCGCCCATTGCGCATCACGCCAATTTTGTCGGCTACGGCGAAGGCTTCGTGCTGATCGTGGGTTACAAGAATGGCGGTGGTCCCGCTCTGCTTTATGATGTTGCGCACATCCTGTGACAGGCGCTCGCGCAATTCCACGTCGAGGTTGCTGAAGGGTTCATCGAGCAGCAGCAGGCTGGGGCGTGGTGCTAGCGCACGGGCAAGTGCCACGCGTTGCTGCTGGCCTCCCGAGATTTCGTGCGGGTAGCGGGCACCTCGGCCATCGAGGCCAATCAGCGTGAGGAGTTCTTCTACGCGCGTTTGCTGCGCCTGCGGCGTGACGCCACGCAAGCCAAAGGCGATGTTCTCGGCAATGCTGAGGTGCGGGAACAACGCGTAATCCTGAAACACCATACCAATCTGTCGCTTTTCCGGCGCGACATGCACGCCGGGGCCTGACAACAGACGTTCTGCAACATTGATGCTGCCCCCGCTGATGTGCTCAAAGCCTGCGATACAGCGCAGCACCGTTGTCTTGCCGCAGCCCGAGCTACCCAGCAGGCAGCCGATTTCACCCTCCTGCAATTGCAGCGATAGGTCGTGCACGACATCGACACCATCGTATTGGTGGTGCAGCTTGTCGATATGCAGCAAGGGAGCCGAAGTGTTCACGCGGATATGGCCATGTAATGATGAGAGTCAGTCTCAATTATAATCCGCCTAGCCTGCAGTCTTGAATCTGCTTACTGAACCCCTCGGTATTTCCGCTTGCGCCTGACCGCTACTCCCTTTGCCGTACTCATCGCCAGCTTGGTGGCGCTGCCGGTGCTCGTCGTTGGCAGCAATCTTTTCTTTGGCGGCACGGGCGACACGTGGGGGCACCTGCTCGCCACAGTCCTGCCGGAATACGTCGCCAACACGCTCTGGCTCTGCCTAGGGGTCGGGATTGGCGTTATGGCGGTGGGTACAGGTGCGGCTTGGCTGACCGCCATGCATGAATTCCCGGGGCGGCGTATTTTCGAGTGGGCAATGGTGGTGCCCTTGGCTATGCCGGCTTATGTCATGGCCTATACCTATACCGATTTGCTCCAGTTCGTCGGTCCAGTGCAAACAGCCTTGCGCGAGACCTTTGGCTGGTCTTACGGCGATTACTGGTTTCCAGATGTTCGCAGTCTGGGTGGGGCGATCGTGCTGTTTATCTGTGTGCTCTATCCCTATGTGTATCTCTTGGCGCGTACCGTATTTTTGGAGCGCGCGGGTTCCGCATTGGAGGCTGCCCGTTCGCTCGGCTTGACCCCGTGGCAGAGCTTCTGGCGTGTGTCACTGCCGCTCGCTCGGCCGGCCTTGGCCGCTGGTGCTGCACTTGCGCTGATGGAGACACTGGCCGACTATGGCACCGTGGCGTATTTTGGTGTGAACACCTTCACGACGGGGATCTACCGCACTTGGTTTGCGTTGGGTGATCGCACGGCGGCTGCTCAGCTTGCCGGGTGTCTGTTCAGCTTTGTGCTGCTGCTCCTACTCCTTGAGCATTTCAGCCGCGGCCGAGCACGTTTCGGCGCTGGCGCGGCGCGTAGTCGTAGCGTGGTGAGTCGGCGTCTGCATGGCTGGCGAGGCTGGCTGGCATGTGGTTTGTGCCTGTTGCCATTGATTGTTGGATTCCTCCTGCCCGCAGGTCTGCTATTGAATATGGCCCTGACCGAAGGCGACGCCGAGTTCGGGCAACGCTTTGTTCGGCTGGCGCGGAATAGTCTGTTGTTGGCCACCGTTGCAGCGGTGGCCGCCATGGGCTTGGCGGCATTGCTGGCCTATGCGGCACGGCAGGTCAAAACCTGGCTCCCGCGTGCAGCGAATCGTCTCGTTACCCTTGGTTATGCAGTGCCGGGGTCGGTGATTGCCGTCGGCGTGCTGATCCCGGTTACGCGGCTTGATCATGTGCTGGCCGAGCTGTGGCTGCAACTGACGGGTAATAACCCCGGCCTGATTCTGACGGGCGGGATCGCGGCCTTGATCTACGCGTACTTAGTGCGTTTCCTCGGCATGGCGCTACAGACGGTGGAGGCGGGGCTCGCCAAGATTACGCCGAGCATGGATGATGCCGCCAAGAGCCTCGGGTGTGCCGGGGGCGAAATCCTGCGCCGTGTTCATCTGCCTATGTTGCGTGGCAGTCTATTCACCGCAGGTTTGCTTGTCTTCGTCGATGTGATGAAGGAATTGCCAGCCACGCTGGTGATGCGCCCCTTCAACTTCGATACGCTAGCAACCCAGACTTATATTCTTGCCGCCGACGAGCGGCTGAGCGAGGCATCAACTGCGGCATTGATGATTGTCCTTGTCGGGTTGCTTCCAATCATCGTTTTGTCAGTACAGATCGCCAAGGGGCGTCGTCGATCTCATTGACGAAAACCTGACTAGACGGCAACGACGTCAACAAAAAGGGCCCCGTCATACGGGGCCCTTTTTGTTGGAGCGAATTGGCTGTGGCAGCTTAAGCCGCGTCGTTCCGACCTTTACGGCAGAAGCTGTTCAGTCGATCAGCGGTAGCCAGCACGGTCTGACAGCTTTTGTGCAATGGCCGCATTGCGTGCCAACGTGCTTACCGGCAGTGTGTCTTCCTTAAACTTGCCGAGCGACTCAAGCGCAGCATTCTTGGTATCTACGTTTTGTACAACTGGCCATTCGTTGTTGCCGTTGGCAAAGTATTCTTGAGCTAGGTCGGAGGACAAGTACTCCAGAAACTTGACGGCAGCTTCCTTGTGCGGTGCGGTCTTGAGCACGCCACCACCGGAAATGTTCACATGGGTGCCGTAGCTCTTCTGGTTCGGCCAAACGATGCCGATGTTGTCCATGATCTTGCGGTCAGCGGGCTTGTCCGAGCGCAGCAGCCGTACCAAATAGTAGGTGTTAGACACGGCGACGGCGCATTCCCCGGCGCTCACTGCCTTGATCTGGTCAGTATCACCGCCCTTGGGTGCGCGGGCGAAGTTGCTGACCACTGCCTTGGCCCATTCTTCAGTCTTGGCTTCGCCGTTGTGAGCGATCAGCGCTGCTGTCAGCGAGATGTTGTAAGGGTGGGCACCTGAGCGTGAGCACACCTTGCCTTTGAATTTTGCATCGGCCAGATCTTCATAGTTCTGCACATCAGCAGCCGCGAAAACACCCTTGTTGTAAATGATTACGCGAGCACGCTTTGAGAAGGCAAACCAGCTGTCCGAGCGCAGGTGTGCAGGGATGCGGCTTTCAAGTACCTTGGACTTGGTCGGCGCAAACAGCCCCAGTTGTTCAGCTTGGGCGAGGCGGGCGGCATCGACTGTCAGGAAAACGTCGGCTGGGCTATTCGCGCCTTCGTTTTTGATACGCTCCAGCAGCTCTTCTTCTTTGCCTTCGATGCGATTGATGGTGATGCCGGTAATGCGAGTGAAATTGCTGTAAAGCGCTTCATCGGTCTGGTAATGACGGGCGGAGTATAGGTTCAGTACTTTCTCCTGGGCTTGGGCAAACCCGGCAGCGACCATGAGGGCGACCAAGCTTAACTTGCGGAATGCATTCATTGGTTTTTCCTGTTCTGTTGCGAAATTCGGTTTTGGACGGTTTTGATTTGAGGCAATGCAATTGATATTCTAAGTGGGAACGATTCTTATATGCAAGTATTTTGAATTGGTTTTGCCGGCGAAAAAAAACCAGCACTAAGCTGGTTTGGGCTGGTGTGGACCGCTTCTGGCGAGAAGGTAACCGATGGGCAGATCGAGACTTATTCGGGATTGACTCGTCGTGCGCCCTCGTAGCGCTTGGCCCAGTAGCTTTCGCTCATGTTCTCAATGCGCACACTTCCGCCAGCACGCGGTGAGTGAATAAACTGACCTTCACCGAGATAGATGCCCACATGGGAGAAGGTTCTTCGCATGGTGTTGAAAAACACCAAATCGCCCGGCTGCAGTTCGTCGCGCTTAATCGCTTCCCCCGCCTTGCTGATTTCCCGCGATGTCCGCGGCAGGATTAGGCCCATGCCTTGGCGGAAGACGTGGCCAACAAAGCCGCTGCAATCAAAGCCACTTTCCGGTGTGCTGCCACCGCGCTTGTAGCGAATGCCGACCAGATCTAATGCACCATCGATTGCGGACTGTAGTGAAGAGGTTGCGCGATTGACCAGCGATGCCTTCTCCTGCGCGTTTTCCGCGGCGAGCTCCGCCGCCTGTGCCGGGACGGCAAGCAGGAGCACAAGAGAAACCGCGAGGGGGGCAGGGTTAAAACGCATGGGTTGCACTATAACCGCACTTTTAAAGTGCTGTAAACCTTGGGCTTTATATTCATGGTGAAGCCAACTTCTAAATGGGCTTCACCAGGTCGCAAAATTCGTCTATAATGCTTGTCTTTGCAGGCGCGTAGCTCAGCTGGTTAGAGCACCACCTTGACATGGTGGGGGTCGTTGGTTCGAGTCCAATCGCGCCTACCAGAATTTTGGTAGAAACTTACCCCGAACAGGGCACCTGAGCAGTCGGGTGCCCTGTTTGTTTTTGTGCTTTTGGTTCTTTCACGGAGTTGTGCGATGCCGGTGATTACCCTTCCCGACGGTTCCCAGCGTACCTATGCCGGGGCAGTAACGGTTGCTGATGTTGCGGCGTCGATTGGCGCTGGCTTGGCCAAGGCGGCCTTGGCAGGCAAGGTCGACGGCAAATTGGTGGATACCTCATATTTGATCGAGGGCGATGCCGGCTTGGCGATCGTCACCGAAAAAGATCCGGAAGGCGTCGATACGATCCGCCATTCCACCGCCCACTTGCTCGCTTATGCCGTCAAGGAGTTGTTTCCAGATGCGCAGGTGACGATCGGTCCGGTCATCGAAAACGGCTTTTATTACGACTTTGCCTACAAGCGGCCCTTTACCCCGGAAGATCTTGAGGCTATCGAGAAGCGCATGGCCGAGCTGGCCAAGAAGGACTTCCCGGTAACGCGTGAAGTTTGGTCGCGTGACAAGGCGGTTGAGTTTTTCAAGAGTATCGGTGAGGTCTACAAAGCTGAACTGATAGCCGCCATTCCTGCAAATGAAGACGTATCTTTGTATCGCGAAGGCGATTTCATCGATCTTTGTCGCGGTCCTCACGTGCCGTCAACCGGCAAGCTCAAGGCCTTCAAACTGATGAAGGTTGCTGGTGCCTACTGGCGCGGCGACTCCAAGAATGAACAGCTGCAGCGCATCTACGGCACCGCTTGGGCTAAGAAAGACGAGCTCGACGCCTATTTGCACATGCTCGAAGAGGCGGAAAAGCGCGATCACCGTAAGCTCGGTAAGGCGTTGGATCTCTTCCATCTGCAGGAAGAGGCGCCGGGCCTCGTTTTTTGGCATCCCCATGGTTGGACCGTGTGGCAGGAAATCGAGCAGTACATGCGCGCCGTCTATCGCAATAATGGTTACCAGGAAGTGCGCTGCCCGCAGATCCTCGACAAGACCCTGTGGGAAAAGTCGGGGCATTGGGAACATTACAAGGCCAATATGTTCACCACCGAGTCGGAGAGCCGCGACTATGCGGTGAAGCCGATGAATTGCCCCGGCCACATCCAGATTTTCAATGACGGTCTGCGCTCGTACAAAGAGCTGCCGCTGCGTTACGGCGAGTTTGGCTCTTGTCACCGCAATGAGCCCTCGGGTGCGCTGCATGGCATCATGCGTGTACGCGGCTTTACACAGGACGATGGCCATATCTTCTGTACCGACGACCAGATCGAGGCCGAAGTGACTGCCTTCAATGCGCTGGTGCGTAAGGTCTACGCAGATTTCGGCTTTACCGATGTTGCGGTCAAACTGGCCTTGCGTCCGGATAGTCGCGTTGGTTCCGATGAGGTCTGGGATAAGGCTGAGAACGCGCTGCGCTCAGGCCTGCGTGCGTCCGGGCTGGAGTGGGAAGAGCTGCCGGGCGAGGGCGCCTTCTATGGCCCCAAGATCGAATTCCATATCAAGGATGCCATTGGCCGCTCCTGGCAGTGCGGTACGGTGCAGGTCGACTTCTCCATGCCAACCCGCTTAGGCGCTGAGTATGTGGGTGAAGACAATGCCCGCCATATCCCGGTCATGCTGCACCGTGCCATCTTGGGCTCGCTGGAGCGCTTCATTGGCATCCTGATCGAAAACCATGCGGGTGCCCTGCCATTGTGGCTATCGCCGGTGCAGGTTGTCGTTGCCAATATCTCTGAAGCGCAGTCTGACTATGCGCAAACTGTGGCCGAAAAGCTGCGCGCAGCTGGCTTCCGCGTTGAATGCGATTTGCGTAGTGAGAAAATAAACTATAAAATACGCGAACATAGCTTGTTAAAGCGTCCCTACCAGGTTGTCATCGGCGACAAGGAAAAGGAAGCTGGGTTGGTCGCCGTACGTGCCCGTGGCAATCAGGATCTTGGGCAAATGTCCCCCGAAGCCTTGATTGAACGCCTGCTGCATGAAAAAAGCAGCCGGGGCGTGGCGATCTGATTTTTGAATTTATGGAGAACTGAACCATCGCTCAGGAAAAGACGCAACGCGTCAACGAAGAAATCACCGCCACTGAAGTCCGCCTGGTCGGTGCAGATAGCGAACAACTTGGCATCATGCCCTTGCGTGCCGCCTTGGCTCTGGCCGAAGAGGCCGAACTTGATCTCGTCGAGATAGCGCCACTGGCTCAGCCGCCTGTGTGCCGCATCATGGACTTTGGTAAGTTCAAGTATCAGGAAGCCAAGCGCGCCCATGAAGCCAAGCTGAAACAGAAGCAGGTTCAGGTCAAGGAAATTAAGTTCCGCCCGGGTACGGACGAGAACGACTACCAGATCAAGATGCGTAATCTGATCAAGTTTTTGCAGGAAGGCGACAAGGCAAAAATCACCTTGCGTTTTCGTGGCCGTGAAATGGCGCACCAAGAAATCGGTATGCGCCAGCTGGAGCGAGTAAAGACTGATCTTGAGGAGCTGGCAGTGGTTGAGCAGTGGCCAAAGATGGAAGGTCGTCAGCTTGTGATGATGCTGGCACCCAAGAAGAAGTAAGGCTTTTGCAGTAAAGAATTACCGTGACGGCGCAAGCCGTTACGGAAATACCAAGTGGTACCAGGTTCCCAAGTGCTTCCAAGGTGGAAGTCACCTGTCGCCATGAATGAAGGAGATCTTCGATGCCGAAGATGAAAACCAAGAGCGGGGCTGCCAAGCGCTTCAAAGTGCGCGCCAGCGGTAGCGTTAAGCGTGGTCAGGCGTTCAAGCGCCACATTCTGACCAAGAAAACCACCAAGTCAAAGCGCCAGCTGCGCGGTGCCACTGCAGTTGTGGCTTCCGATGTCGGCCACATCCGCGCGATGATGCCCTACGCTTAAGGAGTTAAACCATGCCAAGAGTTAAACGTGGTGTAACGGCGCGCGCGCGCCACAAGAAGGTTCTGGTACAGGCCAAGGGTTACCGTGGCCGTCGTAGCCGTGTCTATCGTGTCGCCAAGCAGGCGGTAATGAAGGCCGGTCAATACGCCTACCGTGACCGCCGTCAGAAGAAGCGTCAGTTCCGCGCACTGTGGATTGCCCGTATCAACGCGGCAGCCCGTGAGCTGGGTCTGAAGTACAGCACCTTCATGAACGGCCTGAAGAAGGCTTCGATTGAAGTGGACCGTAAGGTTCTGGCCGACCTGGCCGTGTTTGACAAGCCGGCTTTTGCCGCTCTTGCCGCACAAGCCAAGGCCAAACTCGCCGCTTAATTTATAACGGCTGACAAAAAGGGAGGCTCAGGGATAACACCCCGCCTCCCTTTTTTAATGTGAAGCACCCAAACACTTGATACGCCATACGCATAGCCTGTGAACACACTGGACGAAATCGTAGCGCGCGCCCTCGCTGAGTTTGTCGCGATAGGCGAGCCCGCTAAACTCGAAGAAGCCAAGGCCCAGTATTTGGGCAAGGCTGGCTTGCTGACCGAGCAGCTCAAGAACCTCGGCAAACTGCCCCCCGAGGAAAAGAAAACCGCTGGTGCTGCTATCAATGCAGCGAAGAACCAAGTCGAGGAAGCGCTCAACGCGCGTCGCGAAGCCTTGAAGCGCGCTGCCCTTGAGGCTCAGCTCTCGGCAGAGGCCTTGGATGTGACCTTGCCTGGGCGCGGTCGTTCGCGCGGTGGTCTACACCCGGTGACGCGCAGCCTTGATCGCATCGAGCAACTGTTCCGTACCATTGGTTTCGAAGTGGCCGACGGCCCCGAAATCGAGGGTGATTGGCATAATTTCACCGCACTCAACACGCCGGAAAAGCATCCGGCGCGTTCTATGCATGACACCTTCTACATACAGGCCGAAGACGGTTCTGTGCAGGAGGACGTACTGCTGCGGACCCACACCAGTCCCGTGCAGGTGCGCTACATGCAGGCGCATGTCGAGAAGTACAAGCATGAAGCGACGATGCCAGAAATCCGCATCATTGCGCCGGGCCGTGTCTATCGCGTTGATTCCGATGCCACCCACTCGCCGATGTTCCATCAGGTCGAAGGTCTGTGGATCGGTGAGAAAGTAAGTTTCGCTGACCTGCGCGGCGTGCTCGCCGACTTTCTTCGCTGCTTCTTTGAAAGCGACGATCTTAATCTGCGTTTCCGCCCATCCTTCTTCCCCTTCACCGAGCCGTCGGCTGAAATCGATATGGCTTTCATGAGCGGCCCGAATAAGGGACGCTGGCTTGAGATCGGCGGTTGCGGCATGGTGCATCCGAACGTGCTGCGCCACGGCGGCATTGACCCGGAAAAGTACATTGGCTTCGCCTTCGGCATGGGGCCGGATCGCCTAACCATGCTGCGTTATGGCATCGACGATCTGCGCCTGTTCTTCGACGGCGATCTTCGCTTCCTTTCACAATTCAAGTAAGCCGACCATGCAATTCTCGGAAAACTGGCTGCGTACCTTCGTCAATCCCACGCTCAGCAGCGACGAGCTGGGTCATCTGCTCACCATGGCGGGCCTTGAGCTGGAAGAGCTTGACCCAGCCGCACCTGCTTTCAATCAGGTGGTGGTTGGCGAAATTCTTACTGCTGAAAAGCACCCAAACGCAGACAAGCTGCGCCTGACGACCGTCAATGTCGGCGGCGAAGTGCTGCAGATTGTCTGCGGTGCTCCGAATGCCGCCGTTGGCCTCAAGGTGCCGTGCGCGTTGGTTGGGGCGCAATTGCCGGGCGACTTCAATATCAAGAAGGCCAAAGTGCGCGATGTCGAAAGCTTCGGCATGTTGTGCTCGGCCAAGGAGCTGGGTATTGCCGAAGAGAGCGACGGCTTGCTGGTGCTGCCAGCAGATGCGCCAGTCGGTACCGATATTCGTGATTACCTCGGTCTCGACGATAAGCTATTCACCCTCAAGCTCACACCTAATCGCGCTGACTGCTTATCCATCCTTGGTATAGCGCGCGAAGTCGCCGCGCTGACGGGGGTAGATCTGACCGCACCGGAAATCCTGCCGGCCGCAGTGCGTAGCGACAAGTCGCGTGCTGTAGTGGTGGAAGCCAAGGCCCATTGCCCACGTTATGCCGGCCGTGTTGTCACCGGCGTGAACGCAGCCACGGCGACACCTGCCTGGATGGTGCAGCGCCTTGCACGCAGCGGCATTCGTTCGATCTCAGCAATTGTCGATATCACCAACTATGTGTTGCTCGAACAAGGGCAGCCCATGCACGCCTTTGATAACGCCAAGCTGAGCGGTGCGATTCACGTACGGCTGCCCAAGGCGAGTGAGCAACTGACGTTGCTGAATGGCAACACCATTACGCCAGATGCAGACGCAGTATTGATTGCAGACGAGTCTCGAGCCCTTGCGCTGGGCGGCATCATGGGCGGTGACGAGAGTGGCGTCACAACCACCACTACCGAGATTTTCCTTGAAAGCGCATTCTTTGCGCCCGATGCGATTGCCGGCAAGGCACGTGCGCTGAACTTCTCGACTGACTCTTCTTACCGCTTCGAGCGAGGCGTCGATTTCAGCCGACAGGTCGAGGTATTAGAGCGCGCTACACAGCTTGTTCTGGAAATTTGCGGTGGCGAGGCCGGGCCCATTACGGAAGTGGTCGCCGAAACGTTTTTGCCTAAGCGCAACCCCCTGCGTTTGCGTCTGTCCCGACTGAATCAGGTCATCGGCATTGATTTTACGCGTGAGGCCGTTGCTGCTCAGCTCAAGAATCTGCGCTTTCCGTGGTCAGAAGAAGATCAGGTTTTTCTGGTGACCCCACCGGCCCACCGTTTCGACATGGAGATCGAGGAAGATCTCATTGAGGAAGTGGCGCGTCTATACGGCTACGACAACATCCCCGCCCCGGCGCCAGTCAATCATGTCGCGATGCTGCCCCTACCGGAAGCTAAGCGCACGCCCATGCAGGTGCGCCGTTTGGTAGCAGAGCGTGACTATCAGGAAGTTGTGAACTTCAGCTTTGTCGAAACGGCTTGGGAAAAAGACTTTGCCGGCAACGACAAGCCTGTCGTACTGGCTAATCCGATTGCCAGTCAGATGGGTGTGATGCGCACCACGCTGATGGGCGGGCTAGTCAATACGTTGAGCTTTAACCTCAAGCGCCGGACTGCGCGTGTGCGTGTTTTCGAATTGGGTCGTTGCTTCTGGCGCGATGCCGAGGCCGTCAATGGCTTCGCTCAACCTTTGCGTGTGGCTGGTTTGGCTGCAGGTCCAGCTGAACCTGAGCAGTGGGGTAGCAAGACACGCAATGTCGACTTCTATGATGTGAAGGCCGACATTGAGGCGCTTTTTCCCACGCAAACATTGCGTTTTGAAAAGACCAGCCACCCCGCGCTACACCCAGGGCGTTGTGCTGAAGTGACACTGAATGATCGTCTTATTGGTGTCGTAGGTGAACTGCACCCTGAATGGGTGCAGAAATACGAACTGGTCAGCGCCCCGATTCTGTTTGAGCTTGAGCTGGATGTGCTGTTGAACGTTCCCATGCCGGCCTATGCGCAAGTCTCACGCTTCCCTGTTGTTGAGCGTGACCTTGCATTTGTGGTGGCTCAGGAAACGCCATTACAGGGCTTGTTGTCCGTCCTGGATAGTGCGGCAGTATCGACCGTGCAGAGCATCCAATTGTTCGATGTTTATCAGGGTAAAGGCCTTGAGGATGGCAAAAAAAGCCTTGCATTCCGGGTAGTTATGCAAGATACTCAGAAAACGCTTGCCGATGCAGAAGTCGATGCAGCCATTGCTGAGTTGGTCTCTGCGGCTCAGCAATTCGGTGCAGTCTTGCGTACCTAAAAAAGATGAACAAGAGGGTTGCCCCCTCGAAAATTTGAATTTGAAAACCACGTTCAAGCCTAGTTTGAACGTGGTTTCTCTAAGAAATAGATGCACCAGGGAGTCAGAATGACATTGACGAAGGCAGAGCTAGCCGATCTTTTGTTTGAAAAGGTTGGTCTCAATAAGCGCGAAGCTAAGGATATGGTTGAAGCGTTTTTCGACGAAATTCGTATCGCACTTGAAACTGGTGACAGCGTCAAGCTGTCTGGTTTTGGTAATTTTCAGCTGCGTGACAAGCCGCAACGTCCGGGCCGCAACCCCAAGACTGGTGAAGAGATTCCAATTACCGCACGTCGTGTCGTGACTTTTCACGCCAGCCAGAAGCTAAAGCTTGCGGTTGAAGCACTGGATCATGCAAACGCCGCCTAACGAGCTGCAAGAGCTGCCGCCTATCCCGGCAAAGCGCTACTTCACGATTGGTGAAGTAAGCGAGCTGTGCGGCGTCAAGCCTCATGTGCTGCGATACTGGGAGCAGGAGTTTACGCAGCTAAAACCGGTCAAGCGTCGCGGTAATCGCCGCTACTACCAACACCATGAAGTCCTGCTCGTTCGTCGTATCCGCGAGTTGCTTTATCGCGAAGGTTTCACCATCAGCGGCGCTCGTAATCGGCTTGAAGAACCACATGCCACCCCTGTGCGTGAGCAAAAATCGGAGATGCCGTCGGGGTCGCAAAGTTTGCGTGCTGAGCTCGCCAGCATCATCGAGATGCTGCGCTCCGCACCGCGTCCTCTGATATAATGCTCAGCTTGTCGGGGCGTGGCGCAGCCTGGTAGCGCACTTGCATGGGGTGCAAGGGGTCGCGAGTTCGAATCCCGCCGCCCCGACCAATAGAATCAAGCAAAAAGGTCAGTCTTCGGACTGGCCTTTTTGCTTTTCTGCGCCAAGTTTTTAGTCCTCAATCGCATTGTTGAAACTTGCATCCAGGGGCGCGTTCTAATCCTTACGGGGCTCATGCAGTAGGTTTTCTTTAGCCCTAGGCAAGCAAGCTGAGTTGTGTTGCAGACGGTATGGCGAGTAAATGCGACCTATACTGACTTACCTCCTGCGCTCTGCTTGCATCTTGCATTTACTTGCATTTACGCCTGACTGAACAAGGCGATTTAAGCTTTTCACTTCTCTTTGCAAATGCTATTATCGAAAAAACTGAAATCTGGAGCTCAGCATGGACATTCGTAACCCGGAAGAAACCTGTTCGACACGTGAAGCCGCTCTGGCTTTGGGTATTAGCGTTCGCACTGCTCAGATTTGGGTTGAAGAGGGGCGTTTGAAGGCTTGGAAAACACCCGGTGGGCATCGACGCATCCTGCGCACTTCGGTTGATGAGGTTTTGGCCCGCCGCCGTGCCGAACTAGCAATTCCTGTTCATCGCTTTGAAATACTAGTGGTTGAGGACGACCCCGTTCAGCGCGAGATGTATCAGACGGTCCTGGTTCGCATGGGCAAGCAGCGCGTCAATGTGCGCACCGCTGAGTCTGGCTATGAAGCATTGCTGCTCATCGGCGAACAGCAACCTGATTTGCTGGTGACTGATTTAGTGATGCCGGGTATCGATGGTTTTGGCATGTTGGAAACGCTGACCAAGCGTGCGCTAGCCAAGCCCATGCAAATCGTTGTGGCCACTGCACTTGAACCGCAAGAGATTGAAACCCGGGGTGGTTTGCCACCTGGCGTATCGGTTTTCCACAAGCCTGTGCCATATACCCAGCTGATCAAGCTGGCCGGTGCCTATCGCGAGATATGGGCGATCAACGAGAACACGATCAGCGTCTAAACCCTGATTCGTATTACAAAAGCAAAAGGCCTCACAATCAGGTGAGGCCTTTTGCTTGGTGGGGGCAAGAATTCTGCATCAAGCCAAAGTAGGTTCATCCAACCAAGCCAGTTTTTGGCGAAGCGTAACCACGCTGCCAACGATGATGAGTGTTGGGGCCTTGAGTTTTGCAGCTTCCGCTAACGCTGGTAGTGTCGAAAGAGTGCCAATGACGGTGCGTTGTCGCTGAGTGGTACCTTGTTGAACAATAGCTGCAGGCCAATCGCTCGGTAATCCATGTTCCATCAACTGGGTGCAAATCAGTGCCAGACTTTGCAGTCCCATATAAATCACTACGGTCTGTTCCTTGCGTGCCAGACCAACCCAGTCAAGGTCGATACTGCCATCCTTGAGGTGACCGGTAACGAGAACGCAGGCCTGTGCATGTTCGCGGTGTGTGAGTGGAATGCCCGCATATGCGGCGACCCCCGCTGCAGCAGTAACACCGGGGACAACTTCAAAAGGAACTCCGTGCGCAGCAAGAATCTCGGCTTCCTCGCCGCCGCGCCCGAAAATATACGGATCTCCGCCTTTCAAGCGCACCACACGCTTGCCTGCCTTGGCTAAATCGACGAGGAGTAAATTTAGTTCGGCTTGAGGCAACGTATGACGGTTGCGTTCCTTGCCTACATAGATGCGCTCTGCTGTGGCCGGCGCCATGGCAACAATCTCTGGCGCAACCAAATGGTCATAGGCTAGTGCATCCGCTTGGGCCAAGAGTCTTGCTGCGCGAACGGTTAGCAGCTCAGGATTGCCGGGGCCTGCCCCGACCAAATAGACCGTACCGGGCTCGGCAGGGCGGTGGGGCAACGGAAGGTCTGAAAAAGGAATCATAAAAAACGTATCTGGCATGGAAGCTGCTGGATTCTCGCATCTACTTGGCTGACTGTGAATAGCGCCAGCCCCTATAATGCGCCATCCTGTACTGGAAACATGCCGTGAGCCACATCTCTCCGGAAGTTGAAAAAAAGCTCGGCCTTGCCGTTGAGAAAATGCCTGCTTTCCCCAAAAGCGTGCAAAAGGTGTTGGAGCTCACGCGCAATATCAATTGCCTGCCGAGAGAGCTGGTCGGTGTGATCGAGAAAGATCCGGTCATGACCGTGAAGATTCTCAAGGTGATTAACTCCGCTGCATTTGCGCTGCCCAACAAGATGACGTCAGTCAATCAGGCTGTCGTGTTCCTCGGGCTGAATACGATCAAAAACATGGCATTGTCGTTTGCGGCGGTAGGGATTCTGCCGCGAATGAATACGGCAGGTTTTGATGTGCAGCGCTACTTGATGCATTCCCTGACGGTTGCCTCTATTGCGCGTAAGTTAGCGAGCCAGCAAGTCACAGGAGATGTTGATCCGGGTGACTGCTACATTGCCGGGCTTTTGCATGACTTTGGCAAGGTGGTTTTTGCCCAGTTCATGCCCGATGAGTTTTCTGCTGCTTTGGCTTATTGCCAAGAAAAGCAAGTGCCGTTGCATGTGGCGGAGGAGGCGGTGATTGGCGCAGACCACACTGTGGTTGGCTCCATGCTCGCCGCACGGTGGCAGTTCCCCACCCCCTTGGTTGAATGTATTCGCGACCACCACAAAGAAAGTGGGCATAGCGCTATGGGTGATTGCTTACGTATGGCCGATCAAATCTGCCGTTATCGTCAATTTGGCGACAGTGGAAATCCGTATCGTGTGGGCGAGGCTGTCATCGCACCGCAGCGATTTGGCGACGATCTTGATGCAGTCATTGCTAGCCTAGGGGATTTGGATCACTTTGTGGCTGAGGCGCAAAGCTTTGCTCTAGTGGGGACAGAATGAAAATACGCTTCTGGGGTGTGCGTGGTTCGATCGCTTCTCCCGGGCCACATACGGCTCGTTACGGCGGTAATACGACCTGTATTGAAGTGCGTAGTGACGCAGGCGAGCTGATTATCTTTGATGGTGGAACCGGTATTTTTCCGCTGGCGCAATCATTACTCAAGCAGTTGCCCGTTTCGGCAAACGTTTTTATCACCCATACGCATTGGGATCATATTCAAGGCTTGCCGTTTTTTACGCCGCTCTACATTCCTGGCAATCGGGTGCGCATTCATGGCGCCTATGATTTTGTGTCGGGAAGCGGAATTGAGCAGGTCATGAATGTTCAGCTTCAGTACAGCTACTTTCCTGTCCGAGAGGCTGAGCTGCGTGCTGCCATTGAGTATCAGACATTGACGATTGGCGAGGCGGTCGTTCTTGGTGACGCCACTGTTACCAATATGCTCCTCAATCATCCTGTCACCAATTTTGGTTATCGCGTCGATTGCAATGGCAAGTCCATGTTCTTCAGTGGCGATCATGAGCCGTGGACCAATATTTATGCTGCCGGCGATGCCGACTTTGATGAGTATCAGGCCATGATTGATGCTCGACAGGCCGAGATGGAGGCATTTCTGAAGGGGGTTGATGTTCTCGTCATGGACTGCTCATACACAACCGCCGAATATCCCTCAAAGGTCGGCTGGGGGCACGGCACATTTGATGGCAGTCTTGAGTTGGCTTATCGAGTTGGTGCAAAAAAGCTCGTATGTACGCATCATGAGCCAACGCGTAGTGATGAGGAGTTGGAGAAAGTTTTCGCTGACTTACTGACGCGAGTCCCTGCCAACGGTCCAGAAGTGGTCCTAGCGCGGGAAGGGATGGAGATCGAGTGGTAGGTTGTTGTCGCTAGAATAAAAAGGGCAGAGATCACTCTGCCCTTTTGCGTTCAGTCTGACCAACTTACTTTTCGGACCACAGCACGCCGCCTGTTGCCCAGTCTTCACGCTTTACATCTTGGATGATCACATCGACGGAATCTGGTGTTGAGCCAAGCGTGCGACACGTTGCTTCAGTAATCGCTTTGACGAACTCGCGCTTTTGTTCGTTGGTACGACCTTCAAACATTTGAACGTTAATAGTGGGCATGGGGTTCTCCTTTTCAGTAAAAAATCAGTTGCGGTAGCTGCTGTCTGTCTGGTCAAGCAGGCGAAGCAGGGCGGGCCACTCGCGCTCACCTTCAGGCACGTCGTCGCTGACCAACTGTTGAGCGGTGTGCTTCAAAACTTCTTTAGGCGGTGTGACCAACTGGACGCCTCCAGCCTGCGCTTTGAGTTGAATGGCGCAAGACTTGTCCAACATATCCATCAAGACATAGGCTTCTGCAACCGTGCGACCGCACACTAAGCTTCCGTGGTTACGCAGTAACAGAGCTGGGTGATTGCCCAGACTTTTCAGCATGCGCTGTCCCTCGGGCTCCGTCAGCGACAGCCCTTCATAGTCGTGATAGCCAATCTGCTCATAGAAGCGCATTGCGTGCTGCGATATCGGCAGCAAGCCATTATGTTGCGCCGAAACGGCAATGGCGTTGACGTTGTGGAGGTGCATCACACAATGCGCATCATGCCGCGCTGCATGAACAGTCGCGTGAATCCGGAAGCCAATGGCATTGACCTCGACATCGGCATCGCCATAAATCTGCCCATTAATATTGATTTTGACCAGATTGGACGCCGTGATTTCGTCAAACCGTAAGCCGAAGGGGTTGATCAGGAACGCGCCTTCTTCGCCGAGGACTCGGGCGGTGATGTGCGTGTAAATCAAGTCGTCCCAGCCTTGACGCGCGGCTAAGCGATACGCGGCGGCTAGGTCGATGCGCAGACGTTGCTCAGTTGGAGTGACCGGCGTGGCAGGTAATCGCTTGTCGTTAGAGAGGGCTAGGCTCATGGCAGTAGTTTCTTTAAACCTATCGGTTATCATCGAATATCGTTTTTGTAATTTTACTCGTCCTGATGTCTGCTCTAACGCCTCTCGCCCCTATTGAACGAGAATTCCTGGTCGTGTGCCTCTGCGCAGCATGGTGCGGGACCTGCCGGGAGTATCAAGCCGGGTTTGAGCAACTCAAAGAACAGTATCCCAATGTTGGTTTTGTCTGGGTGGAAGTTGAGGATGAGCAGTCCGGCGTCGAGGACTGGGATGTCGAAAACTTTCCAACGCTGCTGATTCAACGCAAGGAGCTTGTGTTGTTCTTCGGCCCCATGCTGCCTTATCATCGCTTGCTGGCGCAGATGCTGGAAACCTACACGCGGTTTACATATCAAGAGTCGCTTGCCTACGTTCATGCAACGCCTGAGCGGGCTGGGTGGCAAGGCGTATTCGATTATAGGTCCGTGAAGCGTCGGATTGAGGGTTGAACGGTGTATGAGCCGTAGTTAAATGAGGATGCGATGTCGGGGAAAGCAAAGTCAGGCAAGAAAAAACAACAACATTCAAAGGGGCTGCAGGCGCTGAGTGCGCGCTTTGGTCAGTCGCAATCCTCGGCTAATAATCGCATTGAGCGGCTCCTGTCCAGTGGCGACTATGCTGGCGCTGAGCAGGCAAGCAAACAGCAGTTGGCTCGCACCCCAAGTGATCGACAATTACAAAAAGCTTACGCGGCCGCATTGTTGTATCAAGAGAAATTGGATGATGCCTTACCGCTTTGTCGGGAGCTCGTAGAACGGTTGCCTCTAGACTGGGAGTGTTGGGCAAATCTCGCATTTGCCGAGCGTTCCCGTGGTGATTGGTCTGCTTCAATTGCCGCATACCATAAGGCCATTGAGCTGCATGCTGGCAACGGTCATCTGTGTGCGAGTCTGGCCCAGTTATATCGCGCCTGTAATGATAATGCGCAGGCCTTGTATTGGTTTTTAGAGGCCTTGAAGGCAGAGCCTTCCTCGAGCCGTTATTTCTTAGACTGGGCTCATTCCTTAACGCATTTACGTAAGTCAGAGCAGGCCTTTGAGGCGCTATCCCAAGCATGGCGTGAGGAACCAGATAATCCAGAGCTTGCGGTCGAGCTATTTTGTGCCGCACGAGCCTTAGGTGAGTGGCAGTTGATGGCAGAGGCTGAAGCAATGCTTCTTGCGCGAAAGCAGCAGGGGGTTTTTGACTGGATGTCTCCTTTGACGTATATCGGTTGGGCTAGCACCACCCGTCAGGATCAGCTCGCCTATACGCGCAGGCATGTTGAGACGCTGCTAGCACGCGGTTTCTCGGCCAAGCCCTATCAGCCGGTATCTGTGCAAATCACCATTCCGCCCCGCCGTCTACGGATTGGCTACTTGTCTGCTGATTTCCACAATCATGCAACAACGCATCTGGTGAATGGTGTTTTACTCGCACACGAGGCTGTGGGTCTAGAAATGTATCTTTATTCCTATGGCCCTGATGACGGTAGCGAGCGCCGCCGTGAGCTTGAGAAGGCTGCCACTGTTTTTCGTGACATTCGCATGAGCTCGCCAGAGAAGGCCGCCCAAATCATTGAAGCTGATGGGCTGGATATTCTTGTAGACATGAAGGGTTGGACTAAAGATTTCCGTCCGGATATCCAGATGCTGAGGCCAGCTCCGGTGATTGTGTCTTGGCTGGGCTACCCGGGGACGTTGGGCCATCCATCGCTGGCCGACTACATCATTGGTGATCCTGTTGTTACCCCTTTCACGCATGCGGATGGTTATGCTGAAGCCATTGCTCAAATGCCGCACTCCTACCAGCCCAATGATCGTCGTCGCCCGCTCCCCCCTACAATTACCCGCGCCGCGGCGGGTTTGCCGGATGAAGGTTTTGTGTTTTGTTCGTTCAATCGTATCGATAAGCTGAACCCTGACGTGTTTGCGGTTTGGTGTCGGATTTTGCGGGCGGTGCCCGGGTCAGTGCTTTGGCTCTTGGCCGATCAAGCGCAGGCGCAGGATAATTTGAGGCGTGAGGCTATTGCGCAAGGGGTTGCCGAGGAACGTCTGATTTTTGCACCCTATGCTGAGCAAACTAATCACTTGGCTCGACTTGGATGTGCGGATCTTGCATTGGATACTTTCCCCTATACCTCTCATACAACAGGGAGCGATGCGCTTTGGGTTGGGTTGCCTTTGCTGGCCCTGCAAGGGGAAACCTTTGCCAGCCGTGTATCGGCAAGCCTAGTTAGGGCGGCTGGGCTCCCAGAGCTCGTGACGCAGAACCTCGCAGATTATGAGGCGCAGGCTGTCAATCTTGCGCTGCAAGCCGGGACGCTCGCGCAGCTTCGTGCTCGGTTACAGGCAAACCGTTTATCTTGTCCCTTGTTCGATTCCTTCCGCTTTGCCCGTGATCTCGCGCGCCTATATGCACACATTTGGCAGCAACATACGGAAGGTCGTCGGGACTCATTTGCGTTGCCTGCCGAATGATTCGACTTAAATCGTCAGTTGTGACATTTTTTGTCAGCTAAGTTTGTTGTTTTTTTACGCAGGAGAGGCCGGTAGCGCATTACCTAGATCAAAGTAGCGGTTTTTTGGGCGGCATGAATGTTGCTATAATCGTTTATCCAAGAGTCACTTGGATTCTGACAGGAGATTCACATGAAGAAACTTCAACACGGCTTCACGCTCATTGAGTTGATGATCGTTGTGGCCATCATCGGTATCCTAGCTGCCATTGCTATCCCGCAGTTCAGCGAGTACACGCGCAAGGGCGAAGACAAGGCCGCGCAGTCAGATGCGCGTAACCATCTGAACCAGTCTGCCTCTAACGCAACGCAGTGATAACAGGAGAGCAACCATGAAAAAGTATCTTGAGATCGCTGTGGGCGTAATGGCAGTCGTCGGCGCTGTTGCAAATGTTCAGGCACAAACAACAGCCTGCTCAGCCAATGCCACGGGTGGCACCTACACGGTGACGGGCGGTGCGACAACAGATTTCGTTGCTGTTACCTTTACCGGCCGCTGTTCGGCCAATGTGTTTATGACTTATCAGCAAAATGCTACCGCAATGGCGGTGGGCTCTGCGTCTCGCAAGGGTGGTAATATTTTCAGCGGCTCTACCGCAGGTGGGGGGGTACAGCCGACTGGTACCAAGTGCGTGGCTGCGGGATGTACTGCAGATAATGCAACAGCTGCAAGTAGTGCAGCATTCGCTAGGGCCTCGTCGTCTTAATAATGACCGATACATTAAGGGCGCATCAATTGATGCGCCCTTTTTGTTTGTGCGGTAACTCACATGCGAGCATTTTTTCTGAGTGGTTGGCGCGCTGGTTTGCGTGGGCGGGCCATTCACGCTAATTTCGTAGTGGCCATTCTGTTGGTCGGTATGGCTTTTTGCGCGGCTGCGTTTTCACCCCGCCAGCCACAGACAGTAGCCTTGGATGTTGGCTATTCCGGGCTGCGAATTTGCTTGGTCTTATTTGCCCTGTTCTGGGTGGAGCAGTTGGTCAGTCGTGAAATTGGCAGTCGCGGTATTCTGCTGACACTGACTTATCCGGTCCCGCGTAGTTACTATCTGCTCGCCCGCTATGCGGCGATTGTCGCTCTGCTGGGAGTTGCTGCGCTGATTTTGGGCGGTATGCTGTGGGGTGTCGTTGCCATTAGTGGGCGTGGCTATTTACAGGGTTTTCCTCCACAGTTGGGGCTGCCATTTTGGGCGGTCGTATTCGGCTTCTGGTTGGATGCGGCAGTAGTGGCGGCCTTTGCGCTGGTCATAGCGTGTGTTGCGACGATTCCGATGCTACCGCTGGCCCTCGGCTTGGCTTTTGCAATCGGGGGCAAGACCCTCGGCGCGGTGCTCGACTACTTGGCGCGTGGTGCAGATGGCGACATGCAGGCATTGCAAATGGCCCCAGTGCTGAATGTCGTGCAATGGTTTTTGCCTGATCTTTCCCGCTTTGACTGGAGGGTATGGCCGATGTACGGCGTTCCTCTAGAGCTGGATCAGCTGGTTTGGGTCCTGCTGATGGGGGCTTCTTATGTGGTGATATTGCTAGTGCTTGCTGCGCAGGCTTTTGCACGTAGGGAATTTGCTTGATGCAAAGGCAGTACAAACACTTTTTTCCCTTGGTCGGTTTGCTTATCGGGGGGCTTTTATTCGCTTTGTCGGTTGATCGCGTTCGGCAGATGGGGCGGCCCAATGTGACGCCAGAAATTCAAGTCGTGCTGCCGCTATTTGTCCAGGTTGGCATGGCCGCCGGGGACCGATATCTCGCAGCAAATGCGGGGGCAATTCGTAGCCTCATTACGAGCACGGCGCGTATGGGCGACAACGAATATGCAATCCTCGGCAGCCTCCAGACTGCGGTTTCTTGGTTGAACCCGGCGCATGAGGACAACTACTACACCGCCGCAGCCATTTTGCCCTGGAATGGGCAGCTGGACTCGGCTCAGTTAGTGTTACAGCGTGCTACCTATGCGCGCCCAAACGATTTCCAGCCGGCTTTTTTTTATGCATTTCATTTGCTCCATTTCAAACAAGATCCCGTTGCAGCTTCAGGCTGGCTGAGTCAAGCTGCTCGGCGTATGACAAATGAACACGAACAGCTTGTTATGCAGAATTATGCGGCGCGTTGGATGGATCGTAGCCGTGATCTGGACAACGCAATTGCGGTTGTGGCAGATATGGCGAAACAAACACGGCGTGCAGATTTCCGCTCGTATCTTGAGCAACGTATAAAGCGGCTTGAAAATCTTAAATACCTACGAGAGCATGCGCTCGTCTTTGAGCAGCGTTTTGGGCGCCCATTGCACGCTGTTGATGAGTTAATCAACGCAGGCATATTGAGCGAAATTCCTTCGGATCCGTTCGGCTTCGGCTACGCGATGGGGCGTGACGGCTTGATTATCCTAAGACAGGCAAAGGCACAATGAAAGAGTTGGCGATTCGGATTGACGGCCTCAGCAAGGTGTATTCCCGTACGCTAAAGAGTCCCCCGTTTCGTGCATTAGAGTCAATCTCACTGGAAGTTGCGGCAGGTGAGGTGTTCGGTTTTATTGGTCCGAATGGTGCGGGTAAGAGTACGACAATTAAGATCCTGACCGGCGCCATCAGCCCTAGTTCTGGTAGTGCGAGCCTGTTTGGTGTCGATGTGTCAGCGCCTGAGGCACGCATGGGCTTGGGGTATGTACCGGAAAATCCTAGTTTGCCGGACTATCTGACCCCTCTGGAAATTCTTGAAATGAGCCTGCATTTGCATCGGCTCCATCTGCCCCAGCCACGACAACACTGTATGGAATGGCTCGAGCGCTTCGGGCTTGGCAAGGTAGCCAACAAGGTGGTGCGTGGATTTTCCAAAGGCATGGCTCAGAGGACAGCGTTGGCGAATGCACTCGCAGTGCAGCCGCGCTTGCTGATTTTGGATGAGCCTTTGTCAGGACTTGACCCGATTGGCCGGCGTGATGTGGTGGATATTCTGTCTGAATATGCGCAAGCAGGTGGCACGCTATTCTTCACCTCGCATGTTCTACACGATGTGGAGCGGCTAGCTCACCGCTATGGACTTATTCATCAGGGGAAACTCACAGCAGTCCGCTCACCTGCTGAATTGGCTGGTGACGATGAGCTGGTCACTATTCGTAGCAGAGGAGAGCAGCCGCTAGAGGGGATGCGTGAAGAGGCTCCAGGTCGTTGGTATATAGAAGTACCGGCAAATACTGTATGGATGATGCTGCATCGTCTGGAGCAAGGTGGGCATACCCTTATAGAAGTGCGCCCCGTGCTTTCTCTGGAAAGTGCATTTATGCGTGTTGTACTGGCGGATGCCTGAGCTGTTAAACCTGCGCGTCGAAAGGCGCGGGCTGCTGTCGCTCTTTCTGGCAGCCATGCTGTTATGGCTTCTGAACCATCCACTGTTGGGTGTTGCCATTCACGATGCACGGGTTTACGCCATCTTGGCTCTGCATTGGCTCAACCCTCAGGCCTATGCCCGTGATCCGTTTTTCATGTTTGGCTCACAGGATAGTCTGTCACTGTTTTCTCCCTTGTATGGTCCGCTGATTGAGCACTTTGGCCTCACTGTAGCTGCGGTCATTGTTCTGCTTACTGGTGCTGTGCTGTGGTGTGCAGCCGCCATTTGGCTGGCGCGTGGTTTGATGCCACGCAGCTGGCTGGCAAGCATGGCAGTACTTGTACTGGCTACGCTCTCACTCAACTACTCACCCAACGGACAGACTTTTGTACTTAATGAAGCATTTGCTACTGCACGCTCCCTTGCCTTTCCACTAGGGGGCCTGGCCTTGGCGGCGTGTGTTCAAGGGCGCCTGAGGTGGTCGGCTCTATTCGCTTTGCTTGCGCTTTTACTACACCCGTTGATTGGGGTGTGGCCATTACTGCTGCTGTTGCTGTGGCCCCTCTCTTGGCCGCAGCGCTGGGCATTGCTGAGCCTAGGGATTTTCCTTTTGGTTGGAGCAATGGTTTCCGAAATTGGCCCCTTTGCACGTTTTGACGCCGAATGGGAGGCTATCTTACGGAGTGGCACTCACGATGTGTTTGCTGCGTCGCCTGAGTTAATGCGCTGGTATGGGCATGGTCTTCAACTCATGGCGCTGTTGGTCGCAGCCCTCCACACAAACGGGAGCGCTGCCCGCCTTTACTTGCTCGCCGCATTGCTTTCCGCGACTGGTCTTGTCATTTCGATGGGTGCCAGCTATGTCTGGCCGTCTCAAATTTTGATTCAGGCGCAGCCGTGGCGGAGCATGTGGCTGGCTGCCTATTTGATGCCAGTGGCGCTATGTCATGTCCTATTAGTCATGATTGAAGCGCTGCTTACTAGACCGAGGTCTCTACCTTGGTTGTTGCTAGCTGTCCTTGCCATTGTCTTCATGCTGCGTGATGTGCTGCTCTACGTGCTGCTGCTGTGGTGGCTTGGTGCATGGCTATTGCGATTGTCTACTCCTCTGCGAAGCTTATTTGATCAATCTTGGCAGCAATTGCGTGTGATGTTCACTTTGAGATGGCTTCCCTTTTTATCCTTGGGCTTGGTGTCGGTTGCCTTGCTTGGCTTATGGGCGGAGCTGACCCTACTCGAAGGCTCGGTGCCTTTGGCTTTCGAATGGGCGCCGCCACAATTGGTAGGCTTGTTGGTACATGGTGGATATGGGGTAGGTTTCGCCCTCATCGCGTATTTAATCTATCGCTATGGTCATCGCCACCTCACAGTAGCTGCCCTTTTGCTCATGCTTCTTTTAGCCATCCCTCATTGGGATATGCGCAGCGAGAGTGAGCGCAAGTGGGAGGCCTCTGTAGGATTCGGCGTTCAAGGTAAGTTAAGTCGTTTGATAAAGCCTGGCGAAGTTGTTTTATCTGATGGCCGCGTACCGCTATTTGCTTGGTACGGCCTCAGAACAGCAAACTATACGAGCCCCACGCAGGCAATCGGGATGGTGTTTTCAAGAGAGAAAACGTTTGAATTGTTGCGACGGACGCAGCATGTCAATGCTACAGCAGCATTAGAAAATCGACTATCTGATCGTTTATCTAGCAGTCTTGACGCGCCTGTAGGGGGCAGTATTTTTGATGTCGCATTGCCACGACGGCAAGGGGTTTCGGCACTTTGTAAAGATGATGAGTTGGATTGGCTCGTCTTACGTGTCACACCCACCGAGTTGCCGAGTGACTTGCTGCCGTACGCTAAATACCTTCCTGCCGAATCCGGTGTTCCTCCTTTGTGGATTTTCTCCTGTGCCGATGTGCGACGTTTCTCCTCGTGAAAGCCGGCCGAATTTCATGACTTGGGGTATGCCCGTCGTTAGCTGCACATCTGGAGCGAACATTGATTAAGAGAGCCTTTAATAATCTCGATTCGGAAACGTGGCGCTCACTCAGTATTGTGTTGAGTGCAATGGCACTATGGCTCCTGACTCATCCATACACCGGCTTTGATTTTCACGACACCAGAATTTATACCGTGCTGGCATTGCATTGGCTTTCTCCTGAAGCCTATGCGCGCGATCCTTTTTTTATGTTCGGCTCCCAGGACAGTTTGTCATTGTTCTCGCCAATCTATGGAACATTGATCAAATGGCTCGGCTTGTCATTCGCTACCATGTTCATTTTGCTCAGCGGGGCATTTTTGTGGCTACTTGCGGCAGTTCAATTAGCGAACCGCCTGCTTGATCATCCCCTAGCTAGAGCAACCTCGATACTGTCGATGACGGTAATCGCTTTGAATTTTTCTCCCAATGGCAACACATTTTTTCTCAACGAGGCATTTGCGACAGCACGTTCATGGGCCTTTCCTCTTGGCGCACTCGCGATTGGCGTTTGGCTGGGTAAGAATAAGTCACTTGCTTGGGGGCTTGCACTTGTCACGCTATTGATCCACCCGCTGATCGGCATTTTTGTGATTACAGTTGGGTTTGTTTTGCAATTGCCAGATCGATTGGGGCTCTTAGCCGCCCTTTTAAGCACCATGCTATTGGTTGTCGCGGGTGTCTCGAAACTTGGTGTGTTCTCTTGGTTTGATCCTCTATGGGTCGACTTCATTCGTGAACACGCACGTGATGTACTTGTCGGCAAGCGTGGAGAGGCGCGTTATGATGCCGCGCTTTTCTATCTGAGTTTGTGCTGCCTGGCAGCACGGACGACAACCGACAATACAGCGCGGCGCCTTTACTTGTGGGTGGCATTGTTAAGTGGTACGGGATTTGCCGTTGCCATGTTTGCAAGCTACTGGGCGCCTGCCAAGCTACTTGTTCAGGCACAACTATGGCGCGGGATGTGGTTAGCTGCATTGCTGAGCCCATTTGCAGCGCTTCAGATTTTTTTCTTTTTGTGGCGGTATCGACATCGCTCGTTGGGAGGCGATGACGCATGGTATGCCTCCGCTAGTGTTTGGATTGCTTTAGGGGGAACAGCGCTTTTACTCATGCTCACGGAGATACGTGGGTGCGTACTTTCTGTCGTATGCTTTTTGGGTTGGTTTTCCTCCCGACATCTTTCAACCAGCCTGTCTTGGCTTCAGTCGCACGTCCCATTTCTCAGAGTTGCAATGGGCGGTTTGATTTTGCTGGCGCTGCCACGGTTTTGGGTCGAGCAGCAGATTGTTGCGGGTACTCTTGGCTTCCCGCAATGGCCGGCAGCGCCTGAATGGTTTTTGGCGCTGCTCTGGGGGATTGGCGGCCCCGGCTTCATTGCGCTTGCAGGTCTATTTGTTTATGCAAACCGTAGCGCTAGCCTAGTTGCTTCAATATGTCTTCTGGTGGTGGCCAGTAGCGTATGGGATACCCGCACCGAGAGGGATATTAAGTGGGCAGCCCAGATGGACTCCGGAAGCCGTGGCGAGCTGGGTCGTTTGATCAAGCCCGGTGACGTTGTGCTTTGGGGGCGCAGAATGCCTGTACGCGCTTGGTATGAGTTGGGCACTGCTCACTATGCAAGTCCGACCCAAGCGGTTGGTTTTGTTTTTTCTCTTGCAAAAGCAGAAGAGTTGCTCAGGCGTACAGCCTTGATCCGTGCCGCTCATGCATTGGAACAGGACGAAAAAGGACAGGAGTTTCTGGCTCGTGAAGAGGAACATAATCCCGATGCTATCTTTGGTTTTTTTGTTCCCATATCGAAATCAGCAATCATGAAGCTATGCCAAGATGCTCAACTTGATTGGGTCATCGTCGATGCCAATCAGGCGTCAACAACTGATGTAGCTGTTGTGTACGATGCAATCGAAAAGCAATACGTTGAGGCGCACTCCTGTGCACGTTACCGAGCCTTAGGTGCGCAAGGCTAAGTCATTCAACTTGCTTTCATTGGTGTAATCACACAGTGATTGATGATTGTGGTTGGCTGAAAAGATAAACCTTGCGAATGAGGTAGCCAACAAAAAAAGAAACACCGGAGGCTAGGATCTTGCCTGTTGTGAGGGATAAAGAAAAAAATTCGATGCTGGCTGCAATAATTGCCCAGTTAACTAACAGCCCAGCAACCCCAGCTGCAATATAGAGAATTCTCTCGGCATGGCGGTTGTCAAGCATTCGCCGCGTTTTGAAAACCAAACTAACCGAGAGCGCGTAATGCACCAAAGAGCCGAGGAAAAAAGCAATCGTCGCAGCCAGCAGGTAGTGCAGCTTGTCTGCTAGCTGAAGCAGAGTGAAAAAGTCTACGCCGAGCGCAACAACACTAACCAAGCCGTACAGAAACAGTTCCTGTACATACTTACGCATGCTTGGTCTCTACTTTCTCCTCGTGGTATTCATCATCGACGTTGATATCCCAAATGGCTTTCTTGGAAAGATTGCCCGCGATGATATCTGTGGCCGCAAGCTTGGCTGTCAGCATTGAATGATCTTGATTGTTGTAGCGATGCATTCCGTTGCGGCCAACCAGATATAGATTGGGGATTGTGTCTGTGAAGTCGCGAATCACATCAAACTGGCCATAGGAACCGAAGTAAGCCGGGTAAGCTTTGGGTACTCTGACCAAATGCCAGTCCAAGACATCATTTGCATCCAAGAGACCAATCTTCTCGAGCTCCTTCACTGCAAACGTACTGAATGCGCTGTCGTCCATCGACCAGAGGTCATCACCCTCTTGGCAAAAGTATTCGAGCCCTATCCAAATCGCATCCGGCGTGCTGACCATTGTCGGGCTCCAATTATTGAAAATCTGCAATCGCCCAATACGTACATCTGGTTCTTGAATGTAAATCCAAGTATCAGGGACGAGATTCAATTTTCCAATCCCATCTTGGGTTGGCTTTAGCTTGCGTACAAGTAGACCCATGGTCATGAAGTCTCTATAGCAAAGCTTGCTCGCAACCTCTTTTACAGCCTCAGGTGCGGGTGGCGTGGTCTTTGCAATCAACTCATTGATGGGCATGGTTGAAATAAAGTGATCGCCCTTCCATACCTTTTCCAGCCCACTGGCATCAACAGTGGTGACTGTGCTTACACGATTGTCGACAATCTCAATTCGCTGCACAGTGTGGCCAAAATGAATGGAACCACCTTTCTGGCGCACTTCATCCGCAACCAGTTGCCACATTTGTCCCGGACCAAACTTTGGATAAAGAAAGCGTTCTATCAGGCTGGTGTTTGTCCCTTTTTGAGACACATCACTGCTGCCTTGTTTCGAAATCATTTTTTTGAGGGCATGTTGAAGCGCAGAGAGAATTGAAAGCCCTTTGATACGTTGAGCGCCCCATTCTGAACTGATCTCTTTACATGGAACGCCCCATACTTTTTCTGTGTAATCTTTGAAGAAGGTGCCGTAGAGGACTTTCCCAAAACGATTAACAAAAAAATCTTCGAGATTTTTCTCTGGCAGTCGCTTAAATATTGTGGACCATCCGTACGAAACACCAATCTTGACTAAACGAATTAGCCCGAGATTACTCATGGTTTGAGCAGAGAGTGCGATTGGATACGAGAAGAACTTTCGGAGGAAATAAATTCGAGAGAGACGGGGGCGAATTAGCAAATGCCTATCTTGCGCTGGAATAACACTGAGACCGTCCGCATCCTTGATGGGCGCGACTGGCATGATTTCGCGCCACCAGTTCATTACCCAATCAGATTTTGAAAAGAAACGGTGGCCGCCGATATCCATTCGGTTGCCCTTGTAATTGATTGTGCGTGAAATGCCACCAACATCGTCCAGTGCTTCAAAGAGAATGGGGGTGTAGTCGGAGTGGCGCAGTAACTCGAGCGCCGCAGTCAATCCAGCCGGACCCGCACCTGCAATAAGGACAATTTTTTTCATGGGAATTGATGAGTTTTTATACAAGACAAATTATGTTGCAACTTTGTATAGCGCGGTGCGGAATTGTGAAGTTTTCTTGAGATTTTGTCGCATAACAGGGCAATTGCGATGCCGGCAATCAAGTCAATGAAATAGTGCCAGCGTGACGCAATTGCTTCAGTAAGTATGAAAGCCACAGCTGGTAGGTAGGCATAGCCTAGCCAGGGTAAATGCCGGCGCGCATAAATCCATAAGGCAACGGTATGAGCGCTATGCAAAGATGGCATGGCAGCTAGCGCTGCTACAAAGTACTGTCCCGTGTAGCTTGCGCCATTGGTTTGAATAAAGGCTTCCTGAAATGAAGCCATTTGAGTCTGAATTGTTTCAGTAACATCATTGGGGCTGGGCGCATAAATGAAGGGGCCCCAGGCAGGTGCTATTGCATAGCTCAGCCCTCCCAAACTCAAAATCAAGGCGATACAAGTAATCTGCTCACCGCAGTGCTTGCGTGCGCGAGGGTGGAATGAGAAAAGAATGAAGCTTGAAAAGAATAGATAAACGAACACGTCATGGTAGGCATTGGGCATGGCTTGCTTGATCGGTTCAAAGCCAATGCTAATTAATTTAGCCAGCAGTACCAATGGCCAAAGTAGCTCATCAATCTTTTGATAAATTGAGTCGAAGAGCATTGGATTGATGAGCTGCGCCCACAGCTTGAAATTGAAGTGAAGATAGACGATGAGCGTGAATGCAATAACGCCACGCACTGCATCAATCATTACATTCTGAAGACTTCTGCTTTGATCTGAGCGAGTGAGTGCAAGGCTCACACCGAGGGAAAATGCCGCACCTACGATGTAGTGCTGAACAGCAAAGACTGCTGAATCTAGACCGGGGAAGAGCGGGCTGACGTCAAATATAGCGATGAGTAGTAACGCGGCTATAGCTGTAGTAATCGCAACCCATTCCAATGGTATTAAGTATGAAATTACTGCTTGATGCCAATGCTTCATCAAGAGGTCGTTATGTCAGCAATGCGGAGAGGGCGGATAAAGGTTGTTGCATTGCCGGTGTTCCCGCATGCATTTCCCACTTCTCATATCCCCACAAGGCTGCAGCAAATGGAATGCCATTCTCCGTTGCGGCCATAAAGTCTCCAAAAGTGTCACCAACATAGATAGCTGAGGTGGGCTGAATGTTGTGAGCGCTCAGCAAAGTCGCCAGCATGGCACTTTTATTTGCGAAGATAGGCTCATGGCTGTCTATGCAGTACACGTCATCAAAGAAGTCATGCCAGTTAAATTTACTTAGTAGCGACAACGTTGGTTCAGCGCGTTTGTTTGTCGCCAGATATAGTGTTACACCCGCATTTTTAAGTCCCGCAAGTGTGGACTCTGCATCTGAATAGGCGGGAGTTTGTGCAATCCCGATATCGCCATATAGTTGTTTGAAGCGCTCGACGAGGAGCGGTAGCGATGCTCCGTTATCTAGACCGATCAGACGTTGCATGGTGGGCCCGAGCGGCGGGCCAATCAATGACTGATCAAGCTCAATAAGCGGCGTAATACGAGCCTCCTCAAGCACGGCCGCATAGGTTGCCAAAATGCCCGGAGCTGAGTCGATGAGCGTGCCGTCGAAATCGAAGATGATCGTTTTATGCATCATGTGGCTTAAAGGTGTTTAGGGTCTAGCATACAAACTAGACGTGTTGTTTGCGTTTCAGCCGTAGCTGACAGCCACCAGATCGCGCCTTTTTTAACCGACCATGATTGGGGCTGCCCGGATAGCAGCAGCGCAGCGAGTTGCCCTAGCGTGGGTTGGTGCCCAACGATGAGAATGCTCCCCGCAGTCTGTGCGCGGATGGCATCAAGGTGTGCTTCCACACCGGTATCCGTGAAGAGTCTCGGATCGGTCTTAAATTCACGGTCAAGTGCGGAGGCGGTTTGTTGAGTACGAACTGCTGGGCTCGCCAAAACGACAGTATCTGCGGGTAGGTGTTGATGTAGCCATTCGCTCATGGCCTCGGCTTGCTTCTCACCTTTACCCGTCAGCCGTCGTCCTGCATCGGTTCGATCCGGTGCTATATCTTCTGCTTCAGCGTGACGCCACAGAATGATATTCATGATCCCTTTCCTTTTCGCACTGGCAGATTGGCTTGCACGGCCTTCTTCTGTAAGAGAATCGAATCCAGCATTGTTTGATGGTTGGCTAATTGGCGCTCGCCAAGATGTCGAACTGCCTTGTGCAGCGCTGAGGATTGTTGTGCCAGGGGCTCCAGAATATCGCCCGCACTGTAGAGGTCGTTAAACGCACCGAGTGTTTCCTGCAAGCGGGCCAAGCTTTTAATCAGTTGTCGATCGCGGCTACCGCAGGCATTCAGTTGGTAACGCAGATGTTTGCCTTGCTTGCGCAACACATGCAGGGCTTCTGGCTCATGGCGAGTGGCTTTGATGCGCTTGGCATAGGTGGCAATTTGCTTGTTCAGCAAAGTCGGCGCTACTTTTCCCCAAGCTTGGCTTGTTTGTTTGCGTGAGGCGAGTGCGCGTGGCAAGGTCAGGCTGACCTGTAGTAGCCATTCCGAAAACGATGCGCTTAGCAGATGCGCTCGCGCTTGAGCAAAGGCATGCTCTGAATGCGTGACCAACGTGGTGTGGAGCGTTTGCAGTGTTTCCGAGGGCAGCGCCGGCAAGATCAATGAATCAATCAAGACATGGTAGGCCCGTGCCGCTGCAATGGCTTGCATATGGTGGCGTGCCCCTTGCTCTGCGTGCTTGAGCCAATGCTTTTCGAGTCTGGGCTTGAACAGTTGCAGCAGGGCGCGCAGGCGCCGGAGGCCGACACGGACCTGGTGGAGGTTCTCAGCCTTGAAGTCATGCCGATTGGCTGGGAGGTTGATACTAATCTGATCTAGATTGTCTTGTGCCAAACGTGTGAATGCATCGCCGGTACTTCCACTCAGGCTCATATCCGTTACTTCGATTTTGCGCTTGCCGCTGAGCAGCTGACTACCGCGGGCCGCTTTTGAAAGTGGTGCTGGAAAAAGCGGCGCAAGCGTTCCAAGTTGAGCGACCAGTGCGATCAGCTGCGCGGGATCTCCTTTAACTAGCTCAAGCTCCAATTCACAAATAGGCTCCTCTTTGCCGCCCGCCCGGATATGGCCACGATCAAGCATCAGCTCAATGCAGGTATCTGTATCGGGCTTCCATTCCCAGATGCTGCGATTGAAGTCTGTCGTCAGCGTAGCCCGATAGCCCGGCAGGCGGGCGAGGGTTTCCAGAAGTGCTTTGACGGCGCTGTCGCTGATCTGACTGAAATCAAAGTGACCGGTGTAAGGGGTTTCCCATTCTGGGCGGCTGCTCATCCCTCCACTGGTTTGCCCCACACATTTGACCGTTTGCAGTGAGAGAGGACCTTGGCGACGAATACGCAATGCTGCGCCATTCGCGCGTAGGTCCTGATTCGGCGTGTCGAAGTAGGTATTTTTCAGTTGCAGGCGATGCGGGGGAGCCCCCGTCAGTCGTGTCAGTTGGCGGGAAAGCCGATTGGCTATCTCGGGCGTACAACTGAGCTTAAATTCAATTTCCATGGGGTAGGCGGGCGAGCAGAGTCAAAGCCTTTGTATTATCACGCAAGCCAGTGTTTTCCTGAAGTACTTGACGGGCTGGAGCGATTGCGGATAAATCGGAGCTTCTTGCATCTGTCATTACGCTCTATTTGGGTTTCCTTGCCGTGTTACCACTATTTGCTGCTGTATGAATCCTTCATTGCTGCGACTGATTGCACATGCGTGAACCGCTAGGGTTTCAACGCCGGCACTGGATGCCGTTGTCTGCTTTCCTCCTCTCTGCATTGGCAATGGGGCTGGTCTGGCAGGCAATTAACGCGCGCATTCAGCGCGGGCAGGATGAGCACTTCGAGGCAGACACGCAGCTTATTAGCACGCGGATCAGCGAGCGGATGGCCAGCAGCGTGCACATGCTACGTGGCGCTGCCGGTTTGTTCTCGGCATCCGGCGAGGTCACCCGTAATGCCTGGCGGCGCTATGTTTGGGAGCTTAATCTCGACCAAACCCCGCGTGGCGTGCAGCTGATGGCCTATGTCCGCAATATTCCGGCGGACAAAAAGGAGACCTACGTTGCACAGGTCCGCAAGGAGGGCTATCCCGATTTCAGTATTAACCCGCCCGGCATTCGCGAGCACTATTCGAGTGTTCACTTTCTGGAGCCCTTCTCGGGTCGCGGCCTGAAAGCATTTGGTTTCGACCCGTTGACCGATCCCGTCCGCCGCCTCGCCATGGAGCGAGCACGTGACACCGCAGGGCCGGTACTGTCCGGCAAGGTTCGCTTGCTGCAAAACGAAGAGGGGCAAGTTGAAAACGGTGTGCTGGTCTTTTATCCGGTCTATGGCAGCAATGATGTGCCGCAGATGCGTCAAGATAGGCAGCAAGCCTTGTCCGGCTGGGTGTATCTGGCGTTTCGTATGAATGACCTGATGGAGGCCCTGCTGAGCCAGCAATTGCAGGAAATTCGTCTGGAAATTTTTGATGGCGATGCGTTGACGCCCGACAGCTTGATTTACGACAGCCTGCAGTTGGAAGGTAGGGAGGTGTCTGGGACGGAGTTGCAACGTACCAGCCGTTTGCAGCTTGATGGCCGCATCTGGACCTTGCGTTATTCCGCATTGCCAGGCTATGGCAGCCATTTGAGTGTGGATACGGCTTGGGCGGTACTGGGCGCCATGGTGGTGATTTGCCTATTACTCTTCGGCACCACATGGGTATTTGTAAACACGCGGTTTCAGGCACAGCGGATTGCTGATCGCTTGACCGTGTCATTGCGCTCCAGTGAAGAGCGTTATCGCTCGATCTTTAGCCATTCCGGGGTGACGGCGCTTCTGGTTGACCCAATAACGTGTGTGGTCGTGGAGGCGAATGAGGCGGCGGTTCGTTACTACGGTGTTGCTGCCATAGATATGCAGGGATTGCCGCTGATTGATCTGGTCAATCTTGAAGAGTACACACTACGGGTCGTGTTGGACGATGCCATGCAAGGTCGGCGCGTGCATATGTTTCAGCAGCATCGCTTGAAGAGTGGGTTATTGCGCGAAGTCGAGATGCACGTTGGACCAATCAATCTTGATACGCGCCAGTTGTTGTATTGCGTCGTGCATGACATTACCGAACGTCATGAGGCCGAAAATGCCGTTCTGGAGTTGAACCAGCGCTATCAGGCATTGCTTAATGCAGCCTCGGAAGTCGCCATTGTTGCGACCGACACAGAAGGCCTGATCACTGTTTTTAATCGCGGTGCTGAACGCTTGCTCGGCTATGCCGCAGCCGATATGACCGGGCGTATGACGCCAGTCGCGTTTCATGATCCTCAGGAGTTGCAGGTTCGCGCAAAAGAGTTGACGGAGATCTTGGGTTATCCCGTTAACGGTTTCCATACCTTCACCGAAGTGCCGCTGACCGAGGGCTCGGAGCAGCGCGAATGGACCTATGTACGCAAAGACGGTTCGCGCTGTCGTGTGTCCATGTCAGTCACGCCCGTCCGTTCAGTGGATGGACATATTGCCGGCTATCTCTCGATTGCGCTCGATATCAGCCGCCTGAAAGAAGTCGAAGCGTCATTGTTGCAGGCCAAGGAGGCAGCAGAGCAGGCAAGCCGCGCTAAGAGCGCCTTCCTCGCCACCATGAGCCATGAGATTCGTACCCCGATGAATGGCGTGATCGGCATGGCCCAATTGCTTCAGGGCACCACGCTTGATGCCGAGCAGCAGGAGTACGCCGAAATTATTGTGTCGAGTGCTGATTCCTTGCTCATCATCATTAATGACATCCTCGACTTCTCCAAGGTTGAGGCAGGCAAGCTGGAGCTCGAGCACTTGCCATTTGAGCCACGCGCACTCATCAATGGCGTGATCGGTATGTTCCAGCCCCAGGTCAAGGCTCGTCATTTGGATTTACGGCTGACAATGGATGAAAAGCTGCCGCGCTGGCTCAGCGGGGATGTCACACGCTTGCGTCAAATCCTCATCAATTTGCTGGGTAATGCGGTCAAGTTCACCGAGCAGGGGAGCATTCAACTCGCGGTGACGGTTGAGGCGCTGTATGCGCACAATCTGAGCCTAAGTATTGAGGTGCGTGATACTGGGGTAGGTATGGCGCCAGAAATCGTGGCTGCGCTGTTTGCGCCCTTCTATCAAGGTGACTCTTCCATTACGCGTCGTTTCGGCGGTACCGGACTGGGCTTGTCGATTACCCATGGCCTAGTTGAGTTGATGCAGGGGCAGATTACGGTTGAGTCTGCGCTGGGGGTTGGCTCTGTCTTCAAAGTCAGCCTCAATTTGGCTATTCCAGACGAGACGCCAACAGCAGGAGAGGGCAGGGAGGCCCTGCATTTGAATGCACAGGCGCGGATCTTGATTGCTGATGACTCCGTTACGAATCAGCGAGTTGCCTTGCAAATGTTGCTCAAACTAGGCTTGCATGGCGAGATAGCAGTCAATGGCGAGGAGGCTGTGCGTATGCTCGCTGGCGGGCATTTTGATTTGGTATTGATGGATTGTCAGATGCCCGTATTGGATGGTTTTGCCGCCACGCGGCTGATCCGGAGCGGGATGGCAGGAGAGCACAATCGCAACGTACCGGTGATCGCCATGACTGCAAATGTACTTTCTGGAGACCGTGAGCGTTGTATAGAAATGGGCATGAATGATTACCTGCCTAAGCCCGTCTCTCTGGAAGCATTGCGTCACAGGGTCTTGCATTGGCTGGCTGCTGTCGCACCTGTGACTGCACCTACTCCTGCACCTTCCCTCTCGCTTGCCTCTAGAGGATCGCATCTGCCGACTTTTGATGCAGAGGATCTCGTGCGCAATTGCGGTAATGACCGTGGGCTGGCACTGGCAGTGCTTAATGCCGCATTGGCGGATGCTCCCCAGCAGTTAGATCAGTTTGAGAAAGCGTTGTTATCAGCAGAGAGAGGTGCAATTGCCGACCATCTCCATGCGCTGTCCGGACTATTTTCCCAGCTCAGCGCTAAGCAACTTGAGAGTCGCCTGCGCCAAGAGGAGCGGGCCACTCGTGAAGGCCGTCCTCCGTCTGCCGAATTCATTGACGAGTTGCGGCATGAGTATGGTCTGTTATCGGAAGTTTTATCCGGATTTCGCGTAGAGAGCTGATGGATGTGCCTATGTTTATTGCGACAAATTTGTAATTTATAGTATCTTTCCGCGAGGCCTATCCAGCAACCGGGCCGCTCACTACACCTAAAATACAAAAACAGGGCACGTATGGTTCACATTTCCGGCCAAGGCCATGGAGAAACAGAGCAAGGCGTCGAGGTGCCATCCCGCTCTAACTTCATCTCCGGGCTACGCGAGGATTTGCTCCATCACAATCCCCTCCTTGACTGTCTGGTTGAGCTAACCCGGATTCATAACCGGCCAAGCACCCATGCCGCCCTGATTGCGGGTCTCCCTGTCACATCGGAAGGTCTGACACCGTCACTGTTCAGCCGTGCTGCTGCCCGCGCAGGTCTTGCCAGCAAGGTAGTGCGCCGCCCGCTGGACAAAATTGATCTCGCTTTGCTCCCCGTCATTCTGCTCCTGCAGGGCGATGAAGCCTGCATCCTGCTCGACTGGACTCAGGACGGCTCAGAGGCTGTTGTGCTTTTCCCCGATGGTGGGCAGGGCTCCGTGACGCTCACGCGCGAGGCATTGGCAGCGAGATACACCGGTATCGCCATTTTTGCGCGTCCACATTTCCGATTTGATCAGCGTACGCCTGAAGTAGCCAATGTGGCTGGCCGGCATTGGTTCTGGGGCGCGCTCATGGAGCAGATCCCAGTTTATAAGGATATTATCGCCGCGGCGCTGCTGATTAATTTGTTCGCCTTGGCTATGCCCATTTTCACTATGAATGTGTATGACCGCGTGGTCCCTAATCACGCTGTCGAAACATTGTGGATGCTTGGCGGTGGCGTATTGCTAGTGCTTGTCACGGAATACATCGTGCGTTTGTTGCGCGGTCATTTCATTGATTTGGCTGGCTCACGCATCGATCTAAAGTTGTCTTCACTGATCATGCAGCGCGTACTGGGCATGCGCATGTCATCCAAGCCGGCTTCGGTCGGCTCCTTTGCCGCAAATCTACGGTCCTTCGAGACCATTCGTGATTTTGTAGCTTCGGCCACCGTCACGGCGATTGTTGATTTGCCCTTCCTTATTTTGTTTCTACTGGTGATGCTGTGGATTTCATGGCCGCTGGTGATATTGCCAGTGCTCGGCATTGTTGCCATTGTCATTTACAGCTATGTGATTCAGCACAAGATGCGTGAGCTGGCAGAGACAACATTTCGGGCTTCTGCACTGCGCAATGCAACCCTGATTGAAAGTCTCACTGCTTTGGAAACCATCAAGGCACATGGCGCGGAAGGCCTGATGCAGGCTAAGTGGGAAAAGACGGCTGCATTCCTGTCCCGCGTTAGCGCTCAGTTACGCTTGCTATCTTCCTCGGCGATGAATGGCGCAGCAACGCTGCAACAGATGATTTCCTTGTTGATGGTGATCGCGGGTGTCTATTTGATTCATGAGCGCATGTTGACTATGGGCGGCCTGATTGCCAGCACTATGTTGGCTGGTCGTGCCCTAGCACCACTCGGCCAGATCGTAGGGTTGCTGATGCAATTTGAAAACGCCAAGACGGCGCTTGCTTCACTTGAGAGCATCATGAATATGCCGGTTGAGCGCTCGGATCAGAGCGCTTTCGTACATCGCCCTGACGTGCGTGGAGAAATTGAGTTCAAGAACGTACATTTTTCCTATGCAGAAAATCAGCCTGAAGTTTTGCGCGGTGTGTCGTTCCGCATTACTCCGGGAGAGCGTGTCGTCATCATTGGCAAGATCGGATCAGGAAAAACAACTGTACAAAAGTTGATGCTCGGCTTGTTTACGCCAGCCTCGGGGTCGGTTCATCTTGATGGCGTGGACTTACGCCAGTTTGACCCCGCCGACTTGCGCAGTAATGTCGGTTATGTGGGGCAGGATGCCACGCTGTTTTACGGCACCCTGCGCGAGAATATTTCGATCGGTGCACCGTATGCCGATGATGAGGCAATCATTAATGCTGCCGAGGTGGCCGGTCTTGCCGAGTTCGTGAATCGACATCCGGCAGGATTCGATATGATGATTGGGGAGCGTGGCGAGTCGGTTTCTGGTGGACAACGGCAGGCGATTGCGATTGCACGCGCCTTATTGCTGGACCCCCCCATATTGTTGCTGGATGAGCCAACCAGTGCCATGGACTTTACGTCCGAGGCCCAATTCCGTGCCCGACTCAAACAGTTTGCCAGTAACAAGACTATGGTCATAGTGACGCATCGTCTCAGCCTGCTTGATCTGGCGGACCGCCTGATCGTGATTGACGAAGGCAAGGTTGTTGCCGATGGCCCTAAAGACAAGGTGGTAGAGGCGCTGCAATCAGGGCAGGTCGGGAAGGCATCATGACAAAGCCGGATTTTTCTGCCTTGAAAGCCAGTCTGCGTCGTTACTTTAGCAACGAGCGTCTGTGGGGCTGGCTACATGCGATACATGCGCGTCTTGAGGCCATGCGTGTCAAGGTTCAGCCGCATGTTGATCGGTACCTGAATGACTGGAAAGAAGATCCGGATCGTGCCCATGCCGGCTTTCTCCGCGATGCCGATTATTCGATCATCCATCAGGAGCCACTGCGTGCTCGTGTATTAGTCAAGACTTTGCTGATTATTGCAGCGCTTTCCATTATGTGGGCTGCCGTGACCCGCGTTGACGAGCTGACGCGTGGTGAGGGTAAGGTCATCCCTTCGCGCCAGCTGCAGGTCCTGCAAAGTCTAGATGGCGGTATCGTGTCTGAAATCATGGTGAAGGAGGGCCAAGTTGTTGAAAAAGACGCCATCCTTCTACGCGTTGATCCGACTCGATTTGAATCCTCAATGCTGGAAGGCCGCGCTCAATCGTTCTCGCTTGAAGCAAAAATTGCGCGTTTGCGCGCTTTGTCTGAGGACAAGCCCTTTGTCGCGCCGAAGACTCAATCTGCAGATGATGTGCGGGTTGTTCAGGAGGAGCAACGCTTGTATGAAACTGCGAGCTCGAACCGTGATGCGTTGATTTCGATTGCCCGGCAGCAACTAACGCAACGCCAGCAGGAACTTGCCGAAACCCGCGTCAAGCGAGATCAGGCTGCCCGCGCCTACGAATTGACGGCACAGGAGTTGGCTGTCACCAAGCCATTGATTACCTCTGGGGCAATTTCGGAAGTTGAGTTGCTTCGTTTGGAGCGTGATACCGCGCGTTTCCGTGGTGAGCGTGACATGACGACGGCTCAAATTGCGCGCCTGCAAGCAGCCATTAGCGAAGCGCAGCATAAAATCAATGAGGTGGAACTGAACTTCCGCAACGAAGTCCGCCGTGAGTTAACTGATGCTGTTGGAAAGGAGAACAGCATCAGCCAGGGCAACATTGGCCTCGCTGATAAGGTCAAGCATGCAGATATTCGCTCGCCGGTGAAAGGTACCGTCAAACGATTGATGGTCAATACTGTCGGTGGCGTGGTGCAGCCAGGCAAGGATGTGGTTGAGGTGGTTCCACTTGAGGATGCTCTCCTACTCGAAGCCAAGGTTCAACCCAAGGACATTGCCTTCCTTCGCCCCGGTCAACCGGCAATCGTTAAGTTTTCTGCTTATGATTTTTCGATTTACGGTGGCCTCGAAGCGACGCTTGAGCACATTGGTGCCGATTCGGTGACTGATGAACGTGGCAATACCTACTACACGGTTCGGGTGCGCACCCACAAGTCCTCGTTGGGCGTTAATCTGCCGATTATTCCGGGGATGGTCGCAGAAGTCGATATCATTACCGGCAAGAAGAGTGTGTTGTCCTACCTGCTTAAGCCGGTACTGAGGGCCAAACAAGCAGCACTGAGCGAACGTTGAGCACACGTATTTAAGACTGTTTCATGACCATCCATATTTTTGTATCGCACCACGCAGATCTGCTTCCACGTTGGCAAACCGCCTTTCCTGATGCGAGTGCATTGCATACCGAGCATGCACAGAGCGTACAAGCGTCCCACTTGTGGCTGCGGTTACAGACTGAAAACGAAGTCCCGGCACAACTTGCCAATGCCTATCGACTATCGCCTGAAGCCGCAGTATTGGTGCTCAGTGACACTCCAAATGATGATGAAGGCTTATCCGCCTTTGCCGAAGGTGCACGCGCCTACTGCAATACCCATGCTACGCCAGAGACATTGCAGCAAGTCGCTGAGGTCGTTGCCCAAGGTGGCTTGTGGATTGGTGAGTCACTGATGCGCAGGTTGCTTACCGCCACTTCGACCATGGCGCGTTCTGCCAATGTGCCACGCCAAGATTGGGCCGCGATATTGACGCCGCGCGAACTTGAGGTTGCCCGAGCTGTTGCCAATGGCGCCAGCAACAAGGAAATCGCCCGGCAGCTAGACATCACCGAGCGAACGGTCAAAGCCCATGTGGGCGCCATCCTAGAAAAGCTCCAAGTTCGGGATCGTTTGCAAATATCCTTGAAAATCAACGGCCTTTAGTCTCCCGGCCCGGCGGCAGACCTGCTGCTCTTGCGTCGTATCCTCCCTGTACTTCAGTACAGTAGCCAGCCATGAGGGCAGTCCTTAGACTGCGATCATTACCCTCACTCCGTCCGGAGCACTCAAATGGCAACAGGCAACCCCATCGGCAAGGTCGTTCTCCTTCAAGGTCACGTCACCGCACGCAATGAAAAAGGCGAAGTGCGCGTCCTCAAACTAGGCGACGTCGTCTATGAAGGCGAGGTTCTGACAACGGCCGAGGGTGCTCGTGTCGAGATTGGTTTCGACAATGGCAGCAAGTATTTGGCCCGTGCGGGTGAAACTGTCACCTTGGATCAAGCAGTTTTTGGGCTTGAGGCCGACGATCCGAGTACTGCGGCGCTCCTTGGTCGTGTCAAGGAAGCCACAGATATTGCCCGTGCTATTGCCGAAGGTAACAGCCTGGATGATTTGCTTGAAGAGACTGCAGCTGGTCTCGATGGTGGCGGCAGCAATAGCGGTAATACTTTTGTCTCTCTTTTGCGAATTGCGGAGGGTGTTACACCGCTCAACTTTGCGTTTAACTCCACCGAAACTTCGCGCTTTGACGTTCCTAGAGGTGGTAATTCTGCTGCAGGCATTCCCAAGAAGGAAGAAGAAGCAGATACCAGTGCAGCCTCCGTCGTCATTGGTGACGCCGGTAGCGTCGCTGAAGCCGCGGGCAACTTCCTGGTCTACAACGTCAGCCTCAGCAACCCGGTGGCCGCCAACACCACCGTCACCCTGAGCCTCACCGGTACCGC
>LNFM01000468.1_pt1 | contig 148162 bp, 150 predicted proteins | sample 596031 | NCBI WGS metagenome assembly LNFM01 (sample SAMN04254537, study PRJNA301005) | activated carbon metagenome | isolation source: dual media filters at the Ann Arbor, Michigan drinking water treatment plant | place: USA: Ann Arbor
GTTCTATGTATTTTCCATCATTCAAGTCCAACACTTTGACTACATCAATCAATTTATTGAGTTGTTTAATGATTTGCTCAATCACTTCATCTGAGCCGGCTGTCACGATGGTCATGCGTGATAAAGTTGGGTCTTCAGTCACTGCCACAGTGAGCGATTCAATATTGTAGCCACGCGCTGAAAATAAGCCTGCTACACGTGATAACGCGCCAGCTTCGTTTTCCATTAGCAAAGAAATAATGTGTTTCAATTGACTAGTCCTCATGCCTTTCTTTATTGTCTTTTTTAAGCACCATATCTGATAAGCCTTTGCCAGCCGCAATCATCGGGAACACGTTTTCATCTTGGTCAGTAATAAAATCCATAAACACGAATTTATCTTTTTTGGCGAATGCTTCTTTTAATGCGCCTTCAACGTCGCCAGGATTAGTAATTTTCATGCCAACATGGCCGTATGATTCAGCCAATTTTACAAAATCAGGCAGGCTATCCATATACGATTCTGAGTAGCGATTTTCATAGAAAAACTCTTGCCACTGACGCACCATGCCTAAGTAGCGGTTGTTCAACATAATGACTTTAATCGGTAAGCCGTACTGCGCACAGGTCGAAAGCTCTTGAATATTCATTTGAATACTGCCTTCACCCGTTACGCAGGCTACTTGCGCATTTTTATCAGCAAATTGACAGCCCATTGCATACGGCAAGCCAACACCCATGGTGCCCAAGCCGCCCGAGTTAATCCAGCGACGTGGTTGATCAAATTTGTAATATTGTGCTGCCCACATTTGGTGTTGACCAACGTCAGACGTTACATAAGCCTCGCCCTTGGTCACTTCCCACAATTTTTCAATTACGTATTGCGGCTTAATCAACACATCAGAGTTTGTGTACACCATCGACTTAACGCCACGCCATTCATCAATTTGTTTCCACCAAGCGCTAATATCGTTGTGGCTATTTTCAGCAGCAAGCAGCTCATTCATCTCACTTAATACAGACTGCACATGCCCAACAATTGGCACATCAATTTTGACGCGCTTAGAAATACTAGATGGATCCACATCAATGTGAATAATGGTACGTTTTTTACTTAAAAAGTCTTTTGGGTCACCTATGACGCGGTCGTCAAAACGTGCACCAACGGCAATTAATACATCACAGTTTTGCATTGCCATGTTGGCTTCGTAGCTACCGTGCATGCCTAACATACCAACAAATTGTTTGTCTGTAGCAGGGTAGCCGCCTAAACCCATCAAGGTATTGGTTACTGGGTAATTAAGCGCGCGTGCTAGTTTGACTAATTCATGGCTTCCATCGCCCAATACTAAGCCGCCGCCTGTGTAAATCATTGGGCGTTTAGCTTCAAGCAATAACTTGATGGCTTTTTTAATTTGCCCGCTATGACCTTTTAATACAGGATTGTACGAACGCATTTCTACCGTTTGCGGGTAAATGTATTCAGCTAAATGCGCAGTAATATCTTTTGGAATATCGATTACCACTGGGCCAGGGCGACCAGTAGCCGCTATATAAAAAGCCTTTTTCATGGTAGCAGCGATGTCTTTTACATCTTTAACCAAGAAGTTATGTTTTACGCACGGACGCGTTACGCCCACCATATCAACTTCTTGAAAAGCGTCCAAGCCGATGGCTGGTACGGGCACTTGGCCACTAATCACTACCATTGGAATTGAATCCATGTAAGCAGTAGCAATGCCTGTAACCGCATTAGTGGCACCTGGGCCGCTGGTGACCAAAGCCACGCCAACAGTGCCAGTCGCGCGCGAGTAAGCGTCGGCCGCATGTACAGCCGCTTGCTCATGACGCACTAAAATATGCTTAAAGCCGTTTTGTTTGTAGATTTCATCGTAAATGTGCAAGACAGCGCCGCCTGGGTAGCCAAATACAAATTTGACTTTTTCCTCATTTAAGCAGCGAATGACAATTTCTGCGCCTGTAATCGTTGGATTTGCGTTGATTACATCTTTGCTGGCAGATGATGAACCCTAAACATTAACCTTTTAAGCGAAATTGGTCAAGTTCGAGCCTAATTATAAATCTAGGTTTAAGCGTATTTGGAATAATACAATCAGCAAGAAACCTGAATGAAGTGGTTGAGAAACAACTTAACGCACCGCATAAAAATTACCGTTGCTGTAAAGCTCGCTTTAGGAATCTAGCGGAGGCGCTACTTTTAATAATTCTTCTACTGTGGTTAATCCAGCAGCCACTTTTTCGGCACCGTTTAACATTAAAGGCTGCATGCCTTCTTGGTAAGCAGCGTTTCTTAGAATGGGCAAATCGGTGTCTGTGGTGATCAGTTTGCGCAGTTTTGGGGTAATTGTCAGCATTTCATAAATGCCGCTTCGTCCTCTATAGCCCGTATTGCGGCACTCAATACAGCCAACTGCTTTCATGCAAGTAGTGGGTTTTGCTGCTTTAAACGGGTAAGTAATCGATTTCCATTCTTCATCTGAAATGTCATGTGGCGCTTTGCAGGCTGCGCACAAAGTACGCACTAAACGCTGCGCCATAATACCCAGTACCGTAGAGTGGATTAAATAAGACGCAACCCCTAAATCGAGCAAGCGCGTGATAGCGGCTGGTGCATCGTTTGTATGTAGCGTTGATAGCACCAAGTGGCCTGTTAATGCGGCTTGAATCGCCATATCTGCGGTTTCAATATCACGAATCTCACCAACCATAATAATATCTGGGTCTTGCCGCATTAAGGTGCGGATGCCATCTGCAAAATTAAGCCCAATATTAGTAGTCACTTGCATTTGATTAAATGCGGGCTCTACCATCTCAATCGGATCTTCAACCGTGCTGACATTCACCTCTGGCGTAGCTAATTGCTTAAGTGTGGAATATAAAGTGGTGGTTTTGCCTGAACCAGTCGGGCCTGTCACCAAAATAATGCCATTAGGCGATTTCGTCCATTGTGCCCATAAATCAGCTTGTTTCTTTGAAAAACCCAGTTGCACAAAATCTTGCACAATGACATCGGGCGTAAAAATCCGCATCACCAGTTTTTCGCCAAACGCGGTTGGCATGGTGGATAAACGTAACTCGATTTCGGTACCAGTATTGCTGACGGTTTTAATGCGGCCATCTTGCGGGCGGCGCTTTTCTACCATATCCATACGGCCTAGCAGCTTAATACGGCTGGTAATGGCATTCATAATGTTACTGGGCAACTGGTAAACTTGGTGCAGCACGCCATCAATACGAAAGCGCATAGTGCCCATATTGCGTCGTGGCTCTAGGTGAATATCACTGGCACGTTGTTCAAAGGCGTATTTAAATAGCCAATCAACAATATTCACTACATGCTGCTCGTTGGCATCTAAGTTTTTATCTTTACCTAGTTCTACTAATTGCTCAAAATTTTGCACGCCAACAATTTGACCAGCTTTGGCCAAGTTTGCTTGATTAATAGAGCTGGCAAGATTGTAAATCTCTGGTAAATAACGGCTTATTTCTAAAGGATTGGCAAATACCAATCGGATATTCATGTTTAGAATGCGCTCTAAATCAGGTATCCAATCTACTTGGTAAGGCTCGGATGTGGCGACTGTTGCCTCGTCTCCTTTAACCGATATAGGCATGATTCTTAAGCGCTCTGCGTAAGCTTTTGAGACAATTTGGGCGGCAGAGGTAAAATCTAGTTTTAATGGATCAATGTGGTAAAAATCAAGCCCAGTTTGCGTTGCAAGCCAGCGGCTTAAGTAATCAACTGTCATTGCTTTGTGAGGAGGGCGCAAATCTTTCCATTTTTGCTCACCAATAACCACCACTGGATGTAGTTTTGAGCTATCTAATTGGCGATCTTTGTATAGCTTTTCTGCCTGCGTTTTATCCAATCGGCCATCATTCACCAACATGCGAAGCACATCACCTAAGCTTAACTTTGATTTAGTACCAGCTTTAGCGACACCAGCAGGTTTGCTGATGGTGTGGCCTGTTTGCCTAGCCAATGCTGCGGCATTAACTACAGTTGAGTTTGTAACAGTATCAGGCGGTTTATTCATTAATAACTTTATTTAAAGTGATGTTGTTTGCAATATCAATCTGCAAGTTTTAATACACATTATTTGATTCTTAATGATAAATCAATGGCATGGATATTTTTTGTAAGGCTGCCAATAGAAATACGATCAACACCTGTTAGTGCAATTGCGCGCGCAGCACTTAAATCTACACCACCTGAAGCTTCTAATTTTGCTTGGCCCGCATATTGATCAACATTTATTTGCACAGCTTTTTTCATTTCATGCAGGCCAAAATTATCTAGCAAAATACTGTTAGCGCCTGCATCTAGGGCTTGTTTGAGTTGATCTAGATTTTCAACTTCAATCTGTATGCTGACATTAGGGTGTGTTTTAAAAGCATTTTTAAGTGCCGCAGAGATGCTACCTGCCGCAGCAATATGATTTTCTTTAATTAAAATGCCGTCATACAAAGCTAAGCGCTGATTCTCTCCGCCACCCACGGTGACGGCATATTTTTGCGTTAATCTTAAATTTGGAATCGTTTTTCGCGTATCTAATATTTGAGATTTGGTGCCAGAAACTGCCATAACAAATTGGCGAGTTTGTGTGGCAACAGCAGACATTAGCTGTAAGAAATTAAGTGCACAGCGCTCTGCCGTTAGCAACGCGCGCGCATTGCCAGTAATTTCGCACAATAATTGATTTGCTGAGATTTTTTCGCCCTCATTCACCAGCCATTTTATTTTAATGTTTGCATCCATGGTTTGAAAGCAAGCGTTTACCCAATCAATTCCACAGATAATGGCATCTTGTCGCGTAATAATGGTGGCATGCGCAGTGTTCTCAGTGGGGATTAAGCTTGCGGTTAAATCGCCTGTGCCAATGTCTTCATCTAGCGCGCGCTTTACATCTTGCGCAACTAAGGCGTTAAATGCGCTTGATCCGCGCGGGTAGTGTTGTGTAAATAGGGCTGTGTGCATTAATCTATTATAATGCAAAATAATTATTAATCCGCTGTCGTCTTTTTTATACTTATTTCAATTAAAAAAATCCAATATGAAGCTTTTATATACGCCTAATAGTCCTTATGCCCGCAAAGTGCGCATTGTAGCGCTTGAGAAGCATATTGATTTTGAACTGCAGGAAGTGGTGCTGACAGACGCTGATTGCCCCGTTAAAAACTATAATCCATTGGGTAAGGTGCCTGTGTTGGTTTTAGATGACAACGACAGCGTTTATGATTCAAAAGTGATTGTGGAATATTTAGATAATCGCGCGCCAGGCACTCATTTGATACCACAAGATAACACTAGCAAAATGATTGCGCGCCGCTGGGAATCGCTGGCAGATGGTATTTGTGATGCTGCGATTGCAGCGATGTTAGAAAGTCGCCGTGAGCCAGCGCAACAATCGCAAGCTAATATCGACAAACAGCTATCTAAAGTATTGCTGGGTTTAGAGGTGTTAAATTTGGATATTACCAAGAAGAAATGGTGCGTGAATGAAACTTTTAGCCTTGCAGACATAGCGCTAGGCTGTATGTTGGGTTACATAGATTTGCGCTTCAAGCATTTGCAATGGCAAGATAAGTTTCCTAATCTCGCTAAGCACTACAGCGTTTTAATCAAGCGTCCAAGCTTTAAACAAACCATGCCTGTGGCTTAAAATTGATTGCAAAATATAAAAAAGGCTCAACCTTATGTTGAGCCTTTTTTGTTATTAACTCCAGCTTAATGTAACTTAACTTTGGTTTTAATCCCAGCTTAACGCACCACCCGTTTGATATTCTGTTACGCGGGTTTCAAAAAAGTTTTTCTCTTTCTTAAGGTCCATCATTTCACTCATCCACGGGAATGGATTGGTCGCCCCTGGGTACAACACATCTAAGCCAATTTGTGTACAACGACGATTTGCGATAAAGCGTAAGTACTCTTTAAACATCGTTGCATTCAAACCCAACACACCGCGTGGCATGGTCGCTTCTGCGTATTGATACTCCAACTCTACGCCGTGTTGAATTAAGCCTTTAATTTCTTCACGGAAAGTCGCTGTCCATAAATGCGGATTTTCTAACTTAATGGTATTAATCACATCAATACCAAAATTGCAGTGCATAGACTCGTCACGCAGAATGTATTGATATTGCTCTGCCGCGCCTTGCATTTTGTTTTGGCGGCCAAGCGCTAAAATTTGCACAAAACCTACATAGAAAAATAAACCTTCCATAATGCAAGCAAACACGATAAGTGACCGTAGCAACTGCTGATCCGCTTCTGGCGTGCCTGTTTTAAAGTCTGGGTCAGTTAAAATATTGATGAACGGAATTAAAAAATCATCCTTGGCTTTAATACTCGCCACCTCTTGGTAAGCGTTAAATACTTCAGATTCGTCTAAACCCAAACTTTCCACAATATATTGGTAAGCATGCGTATGAATCGCCTCTTCAAAGCCTTGACGCAGTAAATATTGACGGCATTCTGGCGCAGTAATATGGCGATATGTGCCTAGTACGATATTGTTTGCCGCCAAAGAATCTGCGGTAGTAAAAAAGCCTAAGTTACGCTTTACAATCAAGCGTTCGTCATCGGTCAGCGCCGTGCTGTCTTTCCATTGGGCAATGTCACGACTCATGGAAACTTCTTGCGGCATCCAATGGTTTGCGCAACCCGCTAAATACTTATCCCAAGCCCAATGATATTTAAACGGCACGAGTTGATTCACATCGGTTTGTCCGTTAATCATGCGTTTATCTGAGGCGTTTACACGGCCTGAGATTGAGGGTTGATTGGCTGCGACTGGTAGAGGTTTAACTTCAACGGCTGGTGCAACTGCCAACTGCGGCTTTGCTGGCTCTACGACAACTTCATCTTCAAATGAAAGCATATTTTTTCCTTAACTCTTCAATTATTTCGTTAATCCACAATAGTCAAATTTCAAATGTAGGGTGGGTAACTTGTTTACCCACGCGGTTGGTGCAACGTTCACTATCGTCACGCGTGGGTCACAAGTGACCCATCCTACAAATCTTCTACTACTCGTCATACCCGCGTAGGCGGGTATCCAGTCAACTTTCAACTTCGCATTAGTTGCCTATTGAAACTCATCTAGGCATTAATCTTGACTGGATTCCCACCACGCGGGAATGACGATTGAGGAGATTTATATTTTTATTGGCAAGATTCGCACTCTGGATTATCAATGCTACACATTTTCGGCAACTCTTCAGGCACATTATTGCCAGCAGAAACTGCGTTCAATTCGCCACCAGAGCCTGTAGACTTTTCAGCCGCCGTTGCGCCTAATGAGCGCAAGTAATACGTGGTTTTTAAGCCGCGTTGCCAAGCCAATAAATAAGTGTCGTTTAATTTTTTGCCAGACGGAACTGCAAAGTACAAGTTCAACGATTGCGCTTGGTCTATCCATTTTTGGCGACGCGCTGCTGCTTCAATCAACCACGTTGGGTCAACATCAAACGCGGTCGCGTAAAGCTGTTTTAAGTCTGCTGGCACACGGTCTATCTTTTGTAATGAGCCATCGTAGTATTTCAAATCGCTTACCATCACGGTATCCCATAAACCACGGGCTTTTAGGTCAATCACCAATTGCTCATTCACAATGGTAAATTCGCCCGATAAATTAGATTTAACATAGAGGTTTTGATATTCAGGCTCAATGCTAGCAGACACGCCCACGATGTTTGAAATGGTTGCTGTTGGCGCAATTGCCACGCAATTTGAGTTACGCATACCCACTTTTTGAATACGCGTTCTGAGCGCATCCCAATCCAGCGTTTTGCTTCTATCGACTTCTACATTTCCGCCACGCTCACTCAGCAATAAATCTAAGGTGTCGAGTGGCAAAATACCCTGATCCCACAAGCTGCCTTTAAAACTTGAATATGCGCCGCGCTCTTCTGCTAATACGGTTGAAGCATAATAAGCGTTGTAACAAACCGCTTCCATGGCACGGTCTGCAAACTCCACAGCCTCCATACTTGCATAAGGAATACGCATGGCGTGTAAGCAATTTTGGAATCCCATAATGCCCATACCGACTGGACGATGGCGTGTGTTGGCATTACGCGCTTTGCCAACTGGGTAGAAATTAATATCAACGACATTATCTAACATGCGCATACCGACTTTAATCGTCGCTTGCAATTTGTCGTTATCTAACACCAATTGACCGTTAACTTCGGTCAAATGCTGCAATAAGTTCACAGAACCTAAATTACACACGGCAATTTCAGACTCTGAAGTATTGAGCGTAATTTCTGTACATAAATTCGAGCTATGTACTACACCCACATGTTGCTGTGGTGAACGGATATTGCATGGGTCTTTAAACGTAATCCATGGATGGCCAGTTTCAAACAACATTGAAAGCATCTTGCGCCACATTTGCAATGCTGGGATTTTCTTGAATAATTTGATTTCACCGTTTTCAGCACGGCGCTCATATTCCATATAAGCCGTTTCAAATGCTTTGCCATATTTGTCATGTAAATCTGGCACATCAGAAGGCGAAAATAATGTCCAATCACCCGCTTCAGTCACACGGCGCATAAATAAATCTGGAATCCAGTGCGCAGTATTCATATCATGCGTACGGCGGCGATCATCACCCGTGTTTTTGCGTAAATCTAAAAACTCTTCAATATCTAAATGCCAAGTTTCTAAATAGCCACACACCGCACCTTTACGTTTACCGCCTTGGTTTACTGCCACAGCCGTGTCGTTCACCACTTTTAAGAATGGAATCACACCTTGGCTTTTACCATTGGTGCCTTTGATGCGCGCGCCTAATGAGCGCACTGGCGTCCAATCATTACCTAAACCACCTGCGTATTTTTGCAAGAGTGCATTTTCTTTAATGCCTTGATAGATGCCTTCAAGATCATCGCTTACGGTAGTTAAATAGCAGCTAGATAATTGCGAATGTAAGGTGCCTGCATTGAATAATGTCGGCGTAGAACTCATAAAATCAAACGTACTTAATACGTTGTAGAACTCAATTGCACGCGCTTCGCGGTCAATCTCGTTAATCGCAAGCCCCATCGCCACGCGCATAAAAAAGATTTGTGGCAGCTCAATACGACGCTCTTCAATATGCAAAAAGTAGCGGTCGTAAAGGGTTTGAATGCCTAAATAACCAAATTGAAAATCGCGTTCTTTTTTAATGGCACTAGCTAATTTGGTTAAATCAAACTGTGATAAGCGCTTATCTAATAGCTCTGCATCGATACCTATTTTGACGTAACGCGGAAAATATTCTGTGTAATGTGCATCCATTTCCGTATGGCTGACGCGCTCGCCCAAGACTTCTGCGCGCACTAAGTCTAATTGCAAGCGTGCAGTTACATAATTATAGGCAGGCTCGGTTTCAATTAGGCTACGGGCAGATAAAATCAGTGCTTTATAAACTTCTGTAAAAGGAATGCCATCATATAAATCACGCACGGCTTGCTCAACTACTAAACTTGAACTCACTGCGTCTCCCAAGTTTAAACAGGCTTCAGCCACCATTTTGTTGAGTTCTGCAATATCTAGCGGTGTTAATTTGCCGTCGATATTCACATTTAGCGTGTGCACAGGTTCAGTTGTAATGGCTTTTTCAGCGGCGCGTTCTGCGTTGCGCTTTTCACGGTAAAGCACGTAAGCACGCGCTACATCGTGGTTGCCATTACGCATCAGGGCTAATTCAACTTGGTCTTGAATATCTTCAATATGAATGGATCCGCCTGCAGGCAAGCGGCGCATTAATGCGTTGTTCACTAACTGGCTTAAAATGGCCACTTGGTCACGCACGCGCGCAGATGCAACGCTTTGATTGCCCTCTACCGCCAAAAATGCTTTGGTGATGGCAATCGCGATTTTATCTAAATGAAACGCTACAGCCGCGCCGTTACGGCGTATGACTTGCAGTGTTGGCAACGATGCATCGGTTGCAGATGGTCGAATATCATCCATGTGAATTTCCCTTTTAATAAAGGGCAGGTACGCTTTACATTGGTCTAAAGATAGAACAATTAAAAGACCAGCAAGAGAAGTGGCATGATAAAGCGCACTTCCATCTGCCGAGGACACCCCGCCTCAAACGTTATAAAAATAATTTTGCGCTTTTATTTAAAGACACAAAAAAGTCACACGGCAGGTCTCCTGGCTTTCAGGTCATCGTTATTTTGTTAGCCTTCCCAAGTTAATGTTAAAAATTGAAATTTAACATCTGACTCAGTGGCAAAGTATTACAAAATAACTCGCTGATTACAGTTGCGGGGGCAGCTTTGGCATTGCTATTTAAGTCAATTAAACAGCGCACCATATTCCCTTTTATCTTACATTTTGATTAAAATGTAAGAACCGTGTAACAAGACTATAACGCAATATAGCGGCTTGTTTCAATACATTAAACACAATATATTGATTATATTTATCTAAATTTTTCTATATGTATGATTTTAAAAGTATTATTTTTTTACATGCCTAAAACTTTATATTGATTTAAAAATAGTCAGATTAGGTGCTTTAACTTAGTATCTAAAATATTAAAAATGATTAGGATTTAAAATTATATTTTCGAACTACAAACGAATAAAAAGTAAGCAAGTAGTGCTGGTGGGTTTGTTGGCCTTAGTATGCTTGGCGGTTTACCTACTGAAGCTAGAAGCAATCGCTTGGTATTATTGGCATGCTTACAAAAATCCTACGCAAAGCCATTCGCTCAATTTAAAAAATTATCAGGTTGAAATTGATGGTTTAGCCATACCAGAGTTGACCAATGCCTCGGGATTTACACACAACGCAAAGCGCAATACGCTTTTTACTGTACTGAATCAAGAATCGCAGATTGTTGAATTAGATATACAAGGCAAGGTGATTCGCAAAATTCATGTGAAAGGGGTGGATGATATGGAAGGTATTAGCCATATTGCCGATAACCGCTATGTAATAGCCGATGAGCGCGATAGTCGATTGGTGTTAGTGATACTAGATGATGATGCTGTTGAGGTGGATGTGACAAATGCGCCCAAGCTTAAACTTGGCATCAACCCTAAAGGCAATAAAAATTTCGAAGGTGTTTCTTGGGATGATAATCATCAGCGGCTACTGGTTGTAAAAGAGCGCGACCCAAAATATGTGATGTCAGTCATGGGATTTTTTGAGGCAGAAATTGGTAAGCCGCTTGATATTGAAATTAAAAAAGTGGAAGCGTTTGAAAAGGCGATTAAGTGGTCATTGAGGGATTTATCCTCTGTAACTTATCACAGTGAAACAGGGCATTTATTGCTGTTAAGCGATGAATCGCGTTTGATTAAGGAATATGATGAAGAGGGCAATGTACATGGAGCAATGGCTTTATGGAAAGGTTTTCACGGCTTAAGTCAGCACATACCGCAGGCTGAAGGCATTGCAGTGGGTTCTGATGGCAAAATATATGTGATGAGTGAGCCAAATTTGTTTTATTCGTTTAAGCCCACAATCGCAACAAATTAAATAGTGCGGCATATGCCAGTTAAACCTATGCCGCACTATTGTTAAAGTGCTTGAATGCTTTTTCTTAAGTGTTTTGCCACACTCACCATATTTTGCAAAGCCAGTTTTGTTTCATTCCAACCGCGGGTTTTTAAACCGCAATCAGGGTTAATCCATAGCCGCTTTAATGGCACTACATCTATTGCGCGTTTCATTAGTTTTTCCATGGCCTCAACGCTTGGTACGCGTGGTGAGTGAATATCGTAAACGCCTGGGCCAATCTCGTTTGGATATTTAAACTCGCCAAATGCATCTAATAATTCCATGGCAGAACGCGATGTTTCAATGGTAATTACATCGGCATCCATGGCGGCAATGGCAGGCAGAATATCGTTAAACTCTGCATAACACATGTGCGTATGAATCTGCGTATCGTCACGTGCTACGCTGGCGGATAGCTTGAATGCGCGCACTGCCCAAGCCAAATAGTGTGCCCAAGCCGATTTTTGTAAAGGCAAACCTTCACGCAAGGCGGGCTCATCAATTTGAATAATGGCAATTCCCGCTTTTTGCAAATCATCCACTTCATCGCGAATGGCTAACGCCAATTGCAATGCCGTGGCTTCGCGCGATTGGTCATCGCGCACAAAAGACCATTGCAGCATGGTAATTGGCCCTGTTAGCATGCCTTTTACTGGCTTTTTACTTAAAGATTGCGCGAAACTAGCAGTGTCAACAGTCATAGCCGCTGGTCTATAAACATCACCAAAAATCACAGGCGGCTTAACGCAGCGCGAACCATAACTTTGCACCCAGCCATTTTGCGTAAACACATAACCTGCCAATTGCTCGCCAAAAAATTCCACCATATCGTTGCGCTCAGCCTCGCCATGCACCAATACATCTAAGCCGATTTCTTCTTGCTGGCTAATGGCGTAAGCAATGTGCGATTGCATATCTGCATCATATTTGGCTTGGCTGATTTCACCTTTTTTAAAGGCGGCACGACTGGCCCGAATATCAGGCGTTTGCGGGAAAGAGCCGATGGTTGTGGTGGGCAACAAAGGCAAGTTTAAGCGTGTTTTTTGAACAATTTGGCGTGTATCAAATGTGCTTTGGCGATTTTCGTTTACGTTAATTAAGTCTTTAATGCGTTCTTTCACATCGATATTGTGAACGCGTAAAGATTGCTGACGCGTAGCAATTGCCGCACGCGATATCGCTAATTCGTTGGCAACTGAATCAGCACCATTATTCAAAGCGCTTGTTATGATACGCAATTCGTTTAGTTTTTCATCGGCAAACGCTAGCCAAGATTTAATCTCAGTATCTAAATTCACTTCATGCGCAAGCGTCACTGGGGTGTGCAGCAAAGAGCTGCTAGGCGCAAGCCATAAACGCTCACCTAGTCTTTGCACCCAAGGCTCTAAAAGTGCCAGTGCTTTATCTAAATCGGTGCGCCAGATATTGCGGCCATCGATTACGCCAGCCGATAGCACCCAATAACTAGGAATTGCATTAACCCACGGCCCTAATTGCTCTGGCGCGCGTACGCAATCAATATGAATGCCATCAACAGGTAGTTGCGTAATAAAGCCTTGATAACGCGATACATTTGCAAAATAGGTGGTTAGCAGCAGTTTGGGGCGTTGCGTGCGAAAGTGTGCATAAGCACGCTCAAACGCTTTAAGCCAAGCATCATCTAAATCCAGCGAAAAAATTGGCTCATCAATTTGTAACCATTCTATTTTTTTAGCATGCAATTCTTGTAGTAAAAACGCATACTGCTGCGCTAAATTATCTAGCAAATCTAACTTATTAACACCGCGTGCTTTGCTTAAATACAGAAAGCTCACTGGGCCAAGCAGCACAGGCTTCACGTTTGTTGATAGCGCTAAAGCTTCATCAAGCTGGCTTAAAAAATCATGCGCATTGATTGAAAACTGCGTGTCTTCGTTTAACTCTGGCACGATGTAATGATAATTGGTGTCTAGCCATTTAGTCATTTCCATTGCAGGCTGCTCTAAGTTGCCGCGCGCCAGCGAAAAATAGGCGTTTTCGGCAGAAATGCTCTTTTCACCAAATGGCAATTTAGCAAAACGTTTTGGTTGCGCACCAAATAAAACGGTGTGATCCAGCACATGATCGTATAGCGAGAAATCATTGCTGGTGATAAAGGCTAAATCGGCATTCTGCTGTTTTTGCCAATGTGTTTTACGCAATTCTGCCGCTGTTTGCTGTAAATGCTCTGATGTTGTTTCTTTACGCCAAAACGATTCCAGCGCAAATTTCAATTCACGCTTCGCGCCTACGCGTGGATAACCCAAGATATGCGCTTTAATATTTTTTGTTGTCATTTTTTACCCTTCAAACTATGCAAGGCATGCATTTTCTAATGACAAAATAATTTAATAAAGCGAAAGTTTTTGTGATAAATTTGAATTAAATTCATAATGATAAAATTAGATGTCATTCTGAGTGAAGCGAGGAATCCAGCTTTTATGTAACTAAGTTCTGGATTCATCGGCAGGTAAAGCACCGCCTCAGAATGACGAAATAGGGAAGTTTTTGGTAATTTATAGTTTAAAGGTCAAAGCAATGCTAGAAATCCGTCACCTAAAATCTCTTAAAGCCATTGCCGAAACCAGCAAGCTGGGTTTGGCAGCCGAGCGGGTTTTTTTAACGCAATCCGCGCTATCGCATCAAATTCGCGCCTTAGAAACGCACTACGACATCACACTTTTTCAGCGTAGCGCACAAGGTTTGCGCTTTACGCCTGCAGGGCAACGCTTGCTGGATTTAGCCAATGAATTGCTACCTTTAATTGATAAAGCAGAGCGTGATTTGATTCGCCTAAAAAGCGATCAATCGGGAGAGCTTAGAATTGTTTTAGAGTGCCATACCTGCTTTGATTGGCTAACCCCAGTGATGGACGCATTTAGGCGCGCTTGGCCAGAGGTGGAGATTGATTTAGTGGCTGGGTTTCACAGCGACCCATGGCATTTATTGCATGCAGGCAAGGCCGATATGGTGATTGGTGGCTTGCCAAATAAGCTGGATAACTTAGCGCATTTGCCATTATTCAAATTTGAAATTATGGCGGTGCTACCCGTTGACCATGCTTTGCGCAACAAACCCAGATTATTGGCAGAACATTTTAGCGATGAAACGCTAATTACCTACCCTGTGCCAGAAGAGCGTATTGATGTGATACGGCAGGAATTAAAACCTGCCAATATTCAATTTAATCGCCGCACCGCAGAGCTAACCATTGCCATTATGCAATTAGTTGCCAGCCGTCGTGGCTTGGCTGCGCTGCCCAATTGGGGCATTCAAAGCTATGTAGAGCACGATTATGTAATAGCCAAACCGATAGGCGCCAAAGGCTTATGGTCTGAGCTACATGCAATTGGCACCAATGACATGATGGCACGCCCATATGCCAAAGACTTAGCGCGTATTATTCGCGATGTATGCGCAGAAAAGCTAGCGGGTATTAAATTACTGTAGCGATTATTAAAAAGTAGTTGTCACAAAGCTGTCACAAAAAATCACTATTCTCTGCTTAATTCACCTAGCTAAGAGATTGTAATGAATTTAAATGACGCAGAATTAATGCAGCGTATTCACGATGACTTAATTGATAGCTTAGATGAAGAATTAGAGCTTGAGCTGGAAGACAGCCATTTAGACGCCATTTCAGGCAACGATGCCAACAACAATAAAGAATACCGCCGCATTTACTTTAAAGAGTTGTTTCGCCTGCAGGCCGAGTTGGTAAAGTTGCAAGATTGGGTGGCGGCCACAGGTCATAAAGTGGTTATTATTTTTGAAGGCCGCGATGCAGCAGGCAAGGGTGGTGTTATCAAGCGCATCACGCAGCGCCTTAATCCGCGTATCTGCCGCGTCGCTGCGCTACCTGCTCCCAATGAGCGTGAGCGCACGCAATGGTATTTTCAACGTTATGTTTCGCATTTACCTGCCGCTGGCGAAATGGTGTTGTTTGATCGCAGTTGGTATAACCGCGCGGGTGTTGAGCGTGTGATGGGATTTTGTGATGATGAGCAGTACGAAGAGTTTTTTCGCTCAGTACCAGATTTTGAAAGAATGCTGGTGCGCTCAGGTATTCAAGTCATTAAATATTGGTTTTCCATCTCAGATGAAGAACAACACCTGCGCTTTTTAGGCCGCGCCCACGATCCGCTTAAACAATGGAAGCTCAGCCCAATGGATTTAGAATCGCGCCGCCGTTGGGAGCTTTACACCAAAGCCAAAGAGGTGATGCTAGAGCGCACACATATTGAAGAAGCGCCATGGCATATTGTAGAAGCCGTCGATAAGAAAAAAGCGCGCCTTAACTGCATTCACCATCTGCTCAATCAAATGCCGTATGAAGAAATTAAACGGCCTGTGATTGAGCTACCAGAGCGCGTGCACCATGACGATTATGTGCGCCAACCAGTGCCTAAAGATATGTTTGTGCCAGATGTGTACTAAGTTAAAACAATTGTAACGTGCTAGCAGTGAGATGATTTAACTCAGTTTTTCAATGTCATCAGTTTGTCATCAGCAACGCCAATACTTGCTTTGGTTTGTCGTTTTCAGTTATCCGTTTTAAAGCTTTAATCAATCATTTAGGAAGCATCATTATGCGCTCAAGCACTGCATCAATCGGCGCAATACCTTTAAAGCCCAACTTAGAAAGTAAGCCCAGCAAAGCAACCTTGTTTGTTTTTATTACTTTGCTAATAGGCGGCTTGATTTATACCGCTTTTAGCTTAATGCACGATGTTACCGAAACGGGCGCGGTTACTACCACCTATTTGCCTTTTATATTACTAGGCGTTGCCTTGGTTATTGCGCTGGCATTTGAGTTTGTAAATGGCTTTCACGATACCGCAAACGCAGTTGCCACTGTCATTTACACACACTCTATGCCGCCCAATGTGGCTGTGGTTTGGTCTGGCTTTTTCAATTTTTTAGGTGTGCTGTTTTCTAGCGGTGCGGTGGCTTTTGGCATTATCGCCCTTCTGCCTGTAGAGCTTATTTTGCAAGTGGGCGCAGGCTCTGGGTTTGCCATGGTGTTTGCGCTATTAATTGCGGCAATAATCTGGAATTTAGGCACTTGGCTTCTTGGCCTGCCAGCTTCATCATCGCACACGCTCATTGGATCGATTATTGGTGTAGGCGTTGCAAACGCCTTAATGCATGGTCGCGATGGCACAAGCGGGGTAGATTGGGCGCAAGCAACTAAAATTGGCTATTCATTATTACTATCGCCAATAGTTGGCTTTGCTATTGCCGCATTGCTTTTATTGGCACTTAAAGTATTAGTTAAAAACAAAGAACTTTACGAAGAGCCAAAAGGCAAAAAGCCACCACCATTGTGGATTCGCAGCCTGCTGATTCTCACCTGTACTGGCGTTTCATTCGCACATGGCTCAAATGATGGCCAAAAAGGCATGGGACTGATTATGCTAATTTTAGTGGGCACCGTACCAATGGCCTATGCGTTGAATCGCGCCATGCCAGTTGATCAAATGACGCAGTTTGTGGCGGTGGCGCAAGTTACACAACAATCACTTTTAAGAATTGCACCAGAAAAAGCGCCAGCAGACGCACGTGCAGCATTATCAGAATACGTACGCACTAAAACAGTTACGCCAGAAGTATTGCCAGCTTTAGCGGCGGTTACGGGCATTATCGGTGAGCAGGTAAAAGCGCATGGCACATTCTCTCGTGTACCTGCTGAAGCGGTTGGCAACGTTAGAAACGATATGTATTTGGTATCTGAAACGATTCGCTTTTTAGATAAAGATAAAGCCATTGCTTTTGATGTGGACACAAAAGCCAACTTAACCGCATTTAAAAAAGAGTTAGATAACGCCACAAAATTTATTCCATTATGGGTAAAAGTAGCAGTAGCCATTGCGCTAGGTTTAGGCACAATGGTAGGCTGGAAGCGCATAGTGATTACGGTAGGTGAAAAAATTGGAAAAACGCATCTTAGCTATGCACAAGGCGCATCAGCTGAGTTGGTGGCAATGTCCATGATTGGCGCGGCGGATGTGTTTGGCTTACCTGTATCTACCACACACGTGCTTTCGTCTGGCGTAGCAGGCACTATGGCGGCTAATAAATCTGGCTTACAAATGTCAACCATTCGCAACCTACTCACTGCATGGGTACTAACATTACCAATGGCGATGCTGTTATCTGGTAGCCTGTATTGGGCTTTTTCGCAGATGCTTTAATACAATTACTTTTTTGTAATAGCAGATACTCTGCCATTAAGTATTTTAGATTGCAGCAGTAATAATGCCACCGCCCAAGCAAACATTGCTTTCATACACCACTGCCGATTGGCCTGGTGTTATCGCCCATTGTTTTTGGCCAAATTTAATGGTTACTTCTGTGCTATTTAATGCATCAATTTCGCAAGGCGCATCGGGTTGGCGATAGCGCGTTTTAGCCGCATAAACCCAGTTGGTAATCGGCTCTTCGTTATCTATCCAAGTTAATTGGCTGGCTTTTAGACCATCGTTTAATAACATAGGATGCTCATGGCCTTGCACCACGATTAACTCATTTTTATCCATATCTTTTGCCGCCACAAACCAAGGCTCGCCATTGCTATCGCGGCTGCCGCCGATTTTTAGGCCTTGTCTTTGACCTAGCGTGTAATACATCAAGCCTTCATGCCAGCCAACCAATTTGCCCTCAGGCGTTTTGATTTCGCCTGGTTTTTTTGGCAAATAGCGTTGTAAAAATTCTTGAAAAGGCCGCTCGCCAATAAAACAAATACCAGTAGAATCTTTCTTTTCAGCATTGATTAACCCAGCTTGGCGCGCAATTTCGCGCACTTCACGTTTTAAGTATTTGCCTAATGGAAACAGCGTTTTACTTAATTGCGCTTGGTTTAAGCGATATAAAAAATAGCTTTGATCTTTGCTGCCATCATCGGCTTTTAGCAATTGAAACAAGCCAGGTTTGAGCGGGTTTTCGCGCACTTGCGCATAATGGCCAGTGGCAATTACATCGGCGCCTAAGCTCATGGCATGGTCTAAAAATGCCCTAAATTTAATTTCCGCATTGCATAAAATATCGGGGTTTGGCGTACGTCCCGCTTCGTATTCACTTAAAAAATTAGCAAATACGCGGTCTTTGTACTCGGCACTAAAATTCACTGCTTCAATATCAATGCCGATTTTGTCGGCGATTGAAACCGCGTCGATTAAATCTTGCTTGGATGAGCAGTATTCATCGTTATCGTCGTCTTCCCAGTTTTTCATGAAAAGACCAACCACGTCGTAACCTTGCTGTTTTAATAGCAGGGCGGTGACGGATGAATCGACGCCACCAGATAAACCAACTACTACTCGTTTTTTACTCATAAATTCAAAACCTTGTCGTTATGCTTAACTTATTCCTTCATCCCTTAAGGGGGAAGGTTAGGGTGGGGGTAGTTTAATATGAGGCTACTAACCCCCACCCTAACCCTCCCCCTGAAAAGGGGGGGAGATATTTACTATAAGTTAGTAATCACTTCTAGCGGATAGCTTTTGCCGCTTAAATAATCTTCAATACATGTTAGCACTTGCGGGCTGCGCATTAGCGCTGCTTTTTCGCGGATTTCGTCTATGGTCATCCACACCGCGCGGATAATGCCCTCATCTAATTTTTGTGTTTCGTAGTGCACACTTACATTACCTATAAAAGCAAAACGCAGATAAGTGGTGTCATTGTGTGGATGTTTCCAGTGATAAACACCAAGCAAGGCTGTGGGCTTAAAATCGTAAGCCGATTCTTCTAGCGTTTCGCGAATGACCGCTTGAATCAGTGTTTCGTTATCTTCTAAATGCCCAGCAGGCTGGTTAAAGCGGTTGCCTCTATCGGTGGTTTCTTCTACCAATAAAAACTTACCGTTTTGCTCAATAATGGCGGCGACTGTTGAATTGGGTTTAAATTGTTGTTTTTTCACAAGATTGCTTAGCTGAGATAAGGTGGCTATTTTACCTAAAATTATTGAATTGGTCGCTAACTGGATGCCAATTGCGGGAAGAGACCTGTTAGTCCATTTGCAATAAACTCTACTGCCATGGCCGCGAGAATAAGGCCCATTAAACGTGTAATGATATTAATGCCAATAGTGCCTAGCCTTTGCGTAATGCCGTCAGATAATTTAAGTACTAGCCAAATAATAGTTGATATCATAAAAACGGGTATCACCAAAGAAAGGTGGCCCAACAAAGAAGGCTGCTGTTGCGCACTTAGAATCATGCTAGAGATGGCACCAGGGCCAGCCAACAAGGGAATGCTAAGCGGCACGATGGCAATCACTTCGCGCTCTGCCATGCTTTGCGCTTCTTCCGCCGTTTGCCGCGTGCCACCTTGTTTGCCATGCATCATTGATATTGAAATGAGCATAATTAAAATGCCGCCGCCCACTTGAAACGATGGAATTGAAATGCCGAAAAAGCTTAAGATACCATCACCAATAAATGCAGCTAGACTTAGAACAATAAAAACGGTTATTGCCACTGTGCGCGCAGTTTTGGCGCGGTCTGGCTTGCTCCAGCCATCGGTTGCGCTAATAAAAATAGGCAAGCTGCCAATGGGGTTCACAATCGCCAGCAGCGCGATGGTGATTTTAAGTAGGTAGCTAAAGTCTTGATTAAGTAAATCCATGAATTTCATCCAAGATGACAATGTTAAGGTTTGTGAACAAGCAGAGCTTTGCTAGTATGGTCTATGTTAAATTAATTGAGCAAGTTGATGCAGATAAATCCTTCAAAAGCCTTGATATTGGCTTCGCAAAGTCCACGCCGTGTGGCAATTTTAAAGCAAATGGGTATTGATTGCAGGGTGATGCCAGCCGATATTGATGAATCGCAATTGGAAAACGAAGCGCCAACTGATTATGTTTTGCGCTTGGCTAAACAAAAGGCACTGGCTATTTTGCAACAATTAAATGGCCAGCATGCTGAAATGCCTATTTTGGCGGCTGATACTACGGTTGCACTTGGCGATGCTATTTTCGGCAAGCCAGAAAATGATGCCGATGCAATGCGCATGCTTAAAAAAATATCGGGCACGCAGCACCAAGTGCACACAGCGGTGGCCGCAGTTTTTAATCAGCAAATAGAGTTAGCACTAAACACCACATTGGTAGAGATGATGCCGCTAAGCGATGCTATGATAGCTGCGTATATTGCCACCAATGAGCATGCTGATAAAGCGGGAAGCTACGCCATACAAGGTTTAGCGGGCAATTGGGTTAAGCGTATTGATGGAAGTTACACAGGCGTGATGGGTTTGCCTGTGCATGAAACGGCGCAGCTGCTTAAAAAAATAGGTTTTTCAATATAACTGTTTATTCAATATCAAAAAGAAAACAAGGTTAGCAAATTGGGACAAGAGATTTTAATTAACGTAACACCACAAGAAACGCGCGTTGCTGTGCTAGAGCAGGGCATTGCGCAAGAGCTGCATATTGAGCGCAGCTCATCGCTGGGTATTGTGGGCAATGTGTATCGTGGCAAAGTGTGTCGTGTGTTGCCTGGCATGCAATCGGCGTTTGTGGAAATTGGTTTGCAGCGCGCCGCTTTTTTGCATGTGGCAGATATTATGGAATGCCATATTGATGGCGAGCCACCAACCGAACGCCTGATTCAAGATGTGTTGCGCGAAGGTCAATCGATTATTGTGCAGGTGATTAAAGAGCCAATTGGCACCAAAGGCGCGCGTTTGACTACTGAGGTGAGCATTGCAGGGCGCTTTCTAGTATTTTTACCGCACCAAGATCATATTGGCGTTTCGCAGCGCATTGAAGATGAAGAAGAGCGCGAAATGCTACGTAATCGCCTGCTGGGTTTATTGCCAGAAAAACGTTCAGGCGGCTTTATTATTCGCACTATGTCAGAAACAGCCAGCGACGCTGAGCTGTTAGCTGATATTGATTACTTGCAAAAGGTTTGGGCCAAAATTCAAGTTGATAGCCAATCGGCAGGTGAGCGCTCATTGGTTTTTTACGATTTAAGCCTGCCACGGCGCATTTTGCGAGATGTGGTGAATGACGAAACAGTGAGTATTCGCGTCGATTCAAAAGAAACCTTTAATCAGCTAAAAGAGTTTGCCGATTTGTATGTTTCTAAAGCGGTAAAACCGCTTTATCACTATCAAGGTGAGCGGCCGATTTTTGATTTTTACAATATTGAAATTGAAATCACACGCGCTTTGGCACGCAAGGTGGATTTAAAATCTGGCGGCTATTTGATTTTTGATCAAACAGAAGCCTTAACCACTGTTGATGTGAATACAGGTAGTTTTGTCAGCGGTAAAAACTTATCTGACACCATCTATAAAACCAATTTAGAGGCAGTGCAATGTATTGCGCGACAATTACGCCTTAGAAATTTAGGCGGCATTATCATTATTGATTTTATTGATATGGATACCGATGCACAGCGCGAAACAGTGCTGGAAGAGCTTAAAAAAGCGGTAGAGTTAGATCGTGCCCGCATTAGCGTTAATGGATTTACAACGCTGGGTTTAGTGGAAATGACGCGTAAACGCACCAGAGAAAGTTTAGCGCATTTGCTATGTGAGCCATGCGATGTATGCCAAGGCCGCGGTGAGCACAAAACAGCACAAACTATTTGTTATGAAATTATGCGCGAATTACTGCGCGAATCGAAACAATTTAATGCTAGTGAGTTTAAGGTGATTGCCTGCACACAGGTGATTGATATGTTGCTAGATGAAGAATCGCAAAGTTTGGCGAATTTATCCGATTTTATTAAAAAACGTGTGACGTTGCAGCCTGACAATCAATATGCCAGAGAAGCGTTTGATATTATTTGGATTTAAGCGCGGGCTTAATGGCCTTAACCAGCTGCAATAACATTAAATCCAAGTTTTGCCCTTCTTTTAGTGCGGCAGCATATGCTTTTTCAACCATAGCCAATTGATTATCTAGCGCCTCTGCACTGGCTTTGGCTTCCATCAAATTCTTAGAGCGCTGATCTAAACTGGCTTTGCGCTCTGCCATTTGATTTTTTAATGTGGTTAACGCATCTTGCAACCAATGCTCACAATCTTTTTCGGCCTGCCTAAAAATGCTGTGCATTTGCGCACCCAGCCCTAAGAAAAATTTGCGAATTAAAAAATGTTTTTCAGTCATCACATTGATAGGGCTAGTACAAAAATCATGGGTAATTTTTTCTAGCGCGCGCATATTGTCGATAAATGTAGACATATCCAATGGCGGCGGATCAAATGCTTCAAAGCCATGTTTTGATTGAAAAACTTGGTATGTGCTGCCAGCTAATTTTTGAATATCATGGCTTTGTTTGTTGATGTTGGTGGCTAATTCATTAGCCTGCTTCATCAAGTTGCGCATCCCTCTATTTAAAGCAACCGTGGTCCAGCTATCGCCCATTTCTTTGCGGCTAGATGCCAATGCAGATTCTAAATAATCTGCGCTTAAATGCCGCAGTAATTTTTTGCCAATATGCCCAATTTTATCGTTGGCTTGATTAAAAGTTGGAATCGATGACTCGTAACGTTTTCTATCTGCCACAACTTGCGCCAGTATATATTTAGACACATCTAAACTTTGGCCTTTTAAACCGCGCAACTCATCCACCTGTGCGCGCAAGCTGTTTGCATGTTGCTGTATTATTCTGCGCGAACGCTTAATCATTTCGCTGCATTCACTGGCGATTGTGCGGCCTAAAATTTCATGCTTGGCTTGAACAATTTGGTTTCCCAGTATCGTTTCAAGCTCAAGAATGCCGCTTTGTTTAAGCAAAGGATTATCTTTTTTAACTTTTGCTACCAAGGCTTTTTGCGCAGAAACAGCAAATACGCTATCTGGCGAAACACCCAGCTGATGCGCAGTTACATTGACTTGCTTAGCAATCTCGTTTGCTACATCTTGATTGGGTTTTAGTGGATCCCACAACATATCAATTTTATTCAGCAACACCAGTTTGTATTTGGTGCGGCCTTTAATAAAAGTATTCCAAATCTGCATATCCGATTGCGTAATGCCTGTATCGGTTGCGGTTAAAAACAACACCGCATGGGCGTTAGGAATAATATTCAGCGTGAGCTCTGGCTCTGCGCCTAGCGTATTTAAGCCTGGCGTATCAATTACCACCAAACCACTTTTAAGCAAGGGGTGTGGGTAATTAATGATGGCATGACGCCAAGCAGGAATGTTTAGTAAGCCTTGCGCTTTGGGCGCATTTGCCATGCGGATATTTTGTGAGTTAAACAAACCCAGCGCCTCAGCCTCGCCTTGAGTCACCTCTTTTTGCTCAATTAATTTACGCAAAACCGCTTGCATTTCTACTGGCGAATCCAAATTTAGCTTGAATTTTTGCCATGCATTTGGGATGGTTTTTAAATAAGTAAGTGAATCATCGCTGGCGCGGCTGCCAATTGGCAATAATTTAATACAGGGTTCTTCGTTGGCATCCCAAAGAATTTCGGTAGGGCACATGGTCGTGCGACCAGGCCCACTAGGCAATAAACGTTGCTTAAAATCGGCAAAAAACAAGGCATTAATCATCTCGGTTTTACCACGTGAAAACTCTGCCAAAAACGCCAATACTAGCTGATCGCGCTTGAGCATTTCTAAAATATCGTAAAGGCGCAACTCTTGAACAGCATCGCTATATTGGCTTTTTGCCAGCCAATCGCGGTAATCTGAAATGGTTTGAGTAAGCGCGCTACGCCATTGTTGGTATTCGTGAACTTTAGCTTCTAATGGTTGAGTAAGCATCCGATTCAATCAAATTAGGCGGATTAGAACAGCGCCAACAATTGTATTTCTAAGGTTTTAAACACAGAAATATTCACCATTTGCAGCAATATCAATGCAACCAAGGGTGAAAAGTCTAAACCATTTGTGGTGGGAATTAGGCGCTTAATGGGCCCTAAAATAGGTCTTGTTAGCGTATCTAAAACGCCTGAAAAAGGTGAGTGTGGATTCACCCAGCTTAAAATCACTTGTAGCAAAATCGCGTAAAAAAACACATCTAAAGCAGTGCGTACAAGACCTAAAATGCTTAATCCAACCCAGCCAAGCCAAGCAGTTTCACCTGCTACTAATAGCGGAAAATCACGCAGCATTAATATGCTAATTTGCAATAATAATTGCGTAGCTAATGCCAAAAATAGAGTGGATAAATCTATTTTCTTAAAGCTAGGGATGATTCTGCGTACTGGCTTAACAGCAAAATCGGTAAGTGTAATCACCATTAACCCCAGTGGATTATTAAAGGGCGCTCTTAATAACTGCATAAAAAAGCGTAACAAAAATACCAAAGTTAATAAGTTTAAAACCGTAGTTAGCAAAAATTCTAGCGCGGTGCTTAGCATGTCAATAAAAGCCTTATCAAAATTACTTATTAAAGTTGTTAAATTAAAAGGCTAATCTTTGCCTAAATCATTGCCCAGTGTGTTGGCGCGCTCACAAGCTTTTTGCGCGGCCAGCATAATGGCTTGTTTCACTTGTGAGTTTTGTAAGCTCAATACGCCTTGTTCTGTTGTGCCGCCTTTTGATGTGACTTGCATACGCAAGGTTTCAATTGGCGTGGTGCTAGCATCGGCTAATAAACTGGCGCCTTTAAAGGTTGCAATGCTCAGCGCTTTGGCTTGCTCTTCATTTAGGCCTAAATTTAAAGCAGCAGCCTGCAACGCTTCTATAAAATAAAATACATAAGCAGGACCACTGCCAGAAATAGCGGTAACGGCATCTAATTTTTCTTCAGAATCTAACCAAATAGTGCCACCTGCGGCTTTTAATATTTGGTCTGCCAGCGCGATATGTTTTTTAGAAACATGCGGCAAGGCATATAAGCCAGTAACGCCAGCCTGAATTTGCGCTGGCGTATTTGGCATGGCGCGAATAATCGTTTGATATCCGTCCATCCAGCGGCTTAGGTCTTGTAGGCGAATGCCAGCAGCAATGGAAATAATGAGCGGTTGCGTGGCTGCAATGGTTGATAATAATGGTGCTAATGTTTTAGCCAAACCCGATAATTGTTGCGGTTTAATCGCCAGCACAATCGCGCTACAACTAGCAACAGTGCTTAGATCGGCACTAACATTAACCCCTAATTGTTCTAAAGCTGACCATTTACTAATATCGTGCTCTACCACCACGATATTAGACATCGTTACTTTTTTGTTTTTTAAACCAACAATCAGGGCAAATGCCATGTTGCCGCCACCAATAAAAGCTAATTTCATTTAACTTAATCTCATTCTGTGATTATCATTGATTTGCGAGTGCAGGCCGTGCGCCAAATAAAGCTGAGCCAATACGCACTATGGTAGCACCTTCGTGAATCGCTGCAACATAGTCATCTGACATGCCGATTGATAGCGTATCTAAATCAAATCCTTGCTGCTTTAATTGACTAAATGTATCAGATACGATTTTAAATTGCATACGCTGAGTCGCATAGTCATTGGCAGGCGCTGGAATCGACATAACACCACGAAGTTTTAAATTAGGCAGTTGATTAATAGCCGTCGCTAATTCAAGCACTTCATCTAAGCCAGCGCCGCTTTTTGTTGCCTCAAAGCTACTATTCATTTGAATGCAAACATTTAGCGGCGCAAGTGTGCTTGGCCTGGCATCTGATAAACGTTTGGCAATTTTGAGCCTATCAACCGAGTGCACCCAATCAAAATGCTGGCTAATTAGCTGTGTTTTATTGCTTTGAATGGGGCCGATAAAATGCCACTCAATATTTAGATCGCTTAATTGTTGTTGCTTGGTAATGGCCTCTTGCACATAATTTTCGCCAAACAAGCGTTGCCCATTTATGTACGCCTCACGCAGTTTTTCGGCAGTTTGCGCTTTGCTCACTGCTAATAGTTGTACGTTATCGTGACGGTTAGCATGAAGTAATGCCGCGTGAATATTTGCTTGAATCGCTTGCAAGGAATCCGCAATTATGGTCATAATTCAAACACTTTAAGTAATTTGTTTAATGTAACTTATTAATAGTGATAATTTATAAATTAAACGCTAATGCAAGCCCATATTATAGCAGGAGCCGCACGTGGATATTTCAGATTTACTGGCCTTTTCGGTTAAGAATAAAGCATCGGATTTGCATCTTTCAGCAGGCTTGCCGCCGATGATACGTGTGCATGGGGATATTCGTAAAATCAACGTACCTGCACTTGATCACACCCAAGTGCACGGCATGGTGTATGACATTATGAATGATGGCCAACGCAAGGTGTATGAAGAAACGCTAGAATGCGATTTTTCATTTGAGATTCCTAATTTAGCGCGTTTCCGTGTCAATGCGTTTAATCATAACCGTGGTTCTGGTGCTGTTTTTCGGACAATTCCATCAAAAATTTTAACGCTAGAGCAATTGAATTGCCCTGCTATTTTTAAAGAAATTGCGAATACCCCACGGGGTATTGTATTGGTGACCGGGCCAACTGGCTCTGGCAAATCTACCACACTGGCCGCTATGGTAGATTACATTAACGAAAACGAAATGGGCCATATTTTAACGGTAGAAGACCCAATCGAATTTGTGCATACTTCTAAAAAATGTTTAATTAATCAGCGTGAAGTAGGGCCGCATACACTGTCTTTTCAAAATGCATTGCGCTCTGCTTTGCGTGAAGACCCTGATGTAATTTTAGTGGGTGAGATGCGCGATTTGGAAACAATTCGCTTAGCGCTAAGCGCCGCAGAAACAGGCCATTTGGTATTTGGCACTTTGCACACCAGCTCTGCTGCTAAAACGGTAGACCGTATTGTTGATGTATTCCCCGCGGCAGAAAAAGAAATGGTGCGCTCAATGCTTTCTGAATCGCTACGCTCTGTAATTTCACAAACCCTGTGTAAAACAAAAGATGAGCAAGGCCGCGTGGCAGCGCATGAAATTATGATTGGCACACCCGCGATTCGTAACTTGATTCGTGAAAATAAAGTAGCCCAAATGTACTCTGCGATTCAAACAGGCCAAAATATCGGCATGCAAACGCTGGATCAAAATCTGCAAGATTTAGTGCGCCGTAATATTATTTCAGTTAGCGAGGCGCGCAGTAAAGCCTCTAACAAAGAATCGATTATTGGCTAAATTTAAATCTGTGAATTGATAGAAGCGCACTTAATATAAGGCAAATTAGTATAAGACAAATTTATAAGACAAATTAGCATTAGAGAGTTTACATAAGAAAATTTACAGAAGCACAGAAACATAATATTAGGGATTAATGATGGAAAAAGGCCAGGCCGAGAAGTTTGTTTTTGATTTGCTAAGATTGATGATTAGCAAAAAAGCGTCGGATATGTTTATTACTGCTGGTTTTCCGCCAGCAATGAAAATTGATGGCAAGATGACGCCGGTTAGTCAGCAAATATTGTCAGCACAACAGTCCCGCGAAATTGCTCGTTCTATTATGAATGATAAACAAGCAGCAGAATTTGATTCCAGTAGTGAATGTAACTTTGCAATTGGCTTGCCAGGCGTTGCCCGTTTTAGGGTGAGTGCTTTTGTGCAACGTGGATCGGTAGGAATGGTATTTAGAACCATTGCTACAAAAATTCCTAGATTTGAAGATTTAAAACTACCCGAAGTGCTTAAAGATATTGCCATGACCAAACGTGGTTTGGTGATTTTTGTAGGTGGTACAGGCTCTGGAAAATCTACTTCTTTAGCAGCGATGATTGGCTATCGTAATGAAAACAGCTATGGCCATATTATTACCATTGAAGACCCCGTGGAATTTGTGCACGACCATAAAAACTGTGTGATTACTCAGCGTGAGGTTGGTGTAGATACTGAAAGTTGGCACATTGCGCTTAAAAATACATTACGCCAAGCGCCAGATGTTATTTTGATTGGTGAAATTCGTGATCGCGAAACGATGGATTACGCGATTGCTTTTGCTGAAACGGGTCACTTATGCATGGCAACTTTACATGCCAATAGTACCAATCAAGCTTTGGACCGCATCATTAACTTTTTCCCAGAAGAGCGCCGCCAGCAGTTATTAATGGATTTATCATTAAATACGCGCGCGTTTATCTCACAACGCTTAATTCCTAAAAGCGATGGTATTGGCCGCGCGGCCGCGATTGAAATTATGATTAATTCGCCATTAATTTCTGATTTAATCTTTAAGGGTGATGTACACGAAATTAAAGAGATTATCAGCCGCTCCCGCGAGATTGGTATGCAAACGTTTGATCAGGCGCTATTCGATTTGCATGAATCAGGTGACATTAGCTATGAAGATGCGCTAAAAAATGCTGATTCTGTTAACGACTTACGTTTAAAAGTGAAGTTGCATGGCAAAGGTGCACACAATAAAGATGTGTCTTCTGGCCTAGATCATTTAGGTATTGTGTAAAGCATGCTTTAAAATTTTATCAATCAGCCATTAAAAAAGCCGATGCTTGCATCGGCTTTTTTAATGCTCAAACATTTGAAGTTACTAGCATTATTCAATAGAAACTTCTACACGTCTTGCCTCAGATAAGTCTGCGCCGCCATCAACGCTTTGCGGTTTTCGTTTATCGATTCTTTCTTCATCAATGCCTGCCGCTTCCAAAGCATCTTCAACCGATTCAGCGCGCTCTTTTGCTAAGGCTTCATTAGAAGCTTTGTTGCCTTTAGGGTCGTGGTAGCCAGAAAGTATTACTTTAGATTCAGGGTGCGATTTTAGCCAATCAACAATTGCCGCCAAACTAATGCTAGCGTCAGCTGGCAAAGCGGTTTTGCCAGAATCAAAATAGAGCTTGATGGCAGCAGGCACTGAATCGGCCGCCATATCTGCCGCTTGAACAACCAGCTGGTTATCAATCTCAACATTGGGGCCAAAAAACGCTTGTAAATCTGCTGATTTTTGCTGTTTGATAGTATCAGTGGCCACCGTACCAGTTAGTACCACTGCTTTGTCATCGCCTTTTAAGCTCAAATCTGCACCGCTTAATATGGTGCTGAGTGAGCCAGATTGTGCAAGCCAAGTGACGTTTGTGCCGTCACCATTGCTGCTAAAGCCATTGCTTGTTGCGTTGAAACTAAACGCATCGTTTACAGTTGGCTCTGCAGGCATAACAGCTGGGGCCGCTTCTGTTGCTACTGCTGATGTCATATCTGCAGAAGTACTGCAGCAGGCGGCAGAAGGTCCGCGGCCTGTTAATAGCATCCACAACAGCACAAGTGCAAGCACAATAGCCACAACCCATGTCCAAAAGTTGTAAGCGGCTTGATGATGCCCTGGTGAGTGATGCCCAGATGAGTGGTGCGTAGTTGAATGATTCATGGCATTACTCCTCTGAGTTATTTTTTAACGCCGCCAGAAAGATTGTCTTGCAGTTTTTTGAGCTCAGACCATTTGTTATCAGCAGCTAAGGCGGCTTGCTGTGCCCAAGTGCTTGGGTTGGCAATACGGAAGCGTGAACCGCCAGCATCTAAAATGGCGCGCATTTGCGGCACGGTTGCACTTGCTAATGCTGCAAAGGTTTTAATGTTATTGTTGTGGAATAACTCATTAATTTTAGGGCCAATGCCTTCAACAATGGTTAAGTCGTTAGCGTTTTTAAGCGCAAATCCTGCGGCTTTAGCTGCTGCGATATCAATAACGCCAGCACTTGAAATCGCTGCTGCTTTGGCAGGTGTGGTTTTGGCTGGTGCAGTTTTAGCAGCTGCAGTTTTAGCCAGTGTAGTTTTAATGGGTGCAGTTTTTACTGAGGCTACTTTTGCAGGTTTAGCCGCAGGTGTAGGTGTTTCGACTAATTTATTAGGAGTGCTTACTGACTTAACTGTGCTTGCTGGGCTAGGCGCGCTATCTGGCTTTGTTATGCTTGCAGGCGCAGGTGTGTTTGCGGGTGCTGGTGTTGTATCGGCAACTGTATGATTAGGTTTGCAACGAGATTTGTGTAGCCAGTGATTAAACAACCAGCCTAATAAGAACCCCAATAGTAACCAAAACCAGCAGCATGATAACGTACTAAACAAAGCACTCATTTTCACTCCCCAATTAGATGAATTGAAACAAAAAGCGTATTAATACAAAACTTTACTACAGTGTAATGACTATCTGCCTCTTTAGTAAAAACGTCAAGTATTTGTCAGGGTGTTAAAAGGTAAAAGTTGGCGCTAATATTTAGTGGCCATTTTGATAAGTCATTTGCCCATGAAGAAAAGTGTATTGCACTTTGCCCATCATTTCCAATCCCAAAAAAGGTGTGTTTTTGCCTTCGCTAACTAATTCATTGGGGCTAACTGTCCATACTTGCTCAGGGTCAAAAATCGCAATATCCGCATCGCTTCCTACAGAAAGGTTGCCGCCCGCTATGCCTAATATGGCGGCTGGTCGTGTGGTCATTCTATCAATGGCATCAACTATTGATAATTTGTGATTACTTGCCCATTTTAGTGCCAGTGGCAAAAGTAACTCTAAGCCAGTTGCGCCTGCTTCTGCTTCGGCAAAAGGCAGTAATTTTGCATCATCATTTACTGGCGTATGGTCAGAACAAACGGCGTCAATCGTGCCATCTTTTAGACCAGCATTGAGTGCATCTTTATCACGCATGGTGCGTAAGGGCGGTTTTAAATTGGCGTGGGTATTAAAATAGCCAATATCAAAATCGGTTAAATGCAAGTGCTGCGCGCTTACATCTGCTGTCACTTGTATACCTTGTTTTTTTGCGTCGCGCACCAAAGCAACGCCTTCAGCAGTCGATAATCGGCATAAATGTATTTTGGTGTTAGTTTCTTGTGCAATGCGCAAAATGCTGGCAATTGCTAAACCTTCAGCTGCTGCTGGAATGCCTTTTAAACCAAGCCTGCTAGCAATTTCGCCATCATGTGCAACACCATTTTTGGCAAGATATTCATCTTCGGCACGCAAAAATAAAGTGTAGCCAAACGTTGCAGCATACTCACAAGCACGCCACAGCACTTGGGTATCGGTAATCGCGCTATCTGCTTGGCTAAATCCAACACAGCCTGCCTCTGTTAATTTGCACATTTCAGTCAGCAACTTGCCTTGAAGTTGCCGTGTTAAAGCACCAAGTGGATACACATGCGCAAGATTAATTTGCTTGGCGCGATGCTTAAGCATTTCAACTAAACCAGACTCATCCAGCACGGGCTGCGTATCGGGTGTGCAAGCAAGGCTTGTTACGCCACCAGCAGCGGCGGCCTGTAACTCGCTGACTAGCGTGGCTGAATATTCTGAGCCAGGTTCGCGTAGGCGCGCACTTAAATCCACAAAGCCTGGGCTTATTATTAAGCCTGTGGCATCAATGGTTTGATTGGCGGTAAAGTCGGCAGGTTTGTTGCCAATACCCACAATTTTGCCAGCCGCAATATACACATCTTGTTTAGCGTTAATCTTATTTTTAGGGTCAATTACATGACCATTTTTGATATGGATTTTCATACGTTGCCTCCTTGCGCAGGCATGCTGCCGCCACCAACAGCTTGTAGGCTTGACGGAGAGCTAGAACCTAAAAGTGCCATTACTGCCATGCGCACCGCAATGCCATAAGTCACCTGCGGCAGAATGACAGACTGCGCGCCGTCTGCTACGTTAGAATCAATCTCTACGCCTCGATTCATAGGGCCTGGATGCATAACGATGGCATCTGGCTTAGCAAGTTTTAATTTTTCTTGTGTTAAACCAAAAGTTTTAAAATACTCTTGGGCGCTGGGCAGCATGGCGCCATTCATGCGCTCGTTTTGCAGGCGCAACATCATAATCACATCCACATCTTTTAAGCCTGCTTTTAAATCGTGAAACACTTGTACGCCCATTTTCTCTATGCCGGTGGGCAATAATGTTTTGGGGGCAATTACGCGTACTTCGGGCACGCCTAAGGTAGTAAGCGCATGAATCTCACTTCTTGCCACCCTTGAATGCAGCACATCGCCCACTAAAGCCACGCGCAAATTGTGCATATCAGGCTTATAACGGCGTATGGTAAACACATCTAGCAAACCCTGTGTTGGGTGTGCATGGCGGCCATCACCTGCATTAATCACGCTAATATTATCGGGCACATGCTGCGCAATAAAATGAGCGGCGCCGCTTTGCGAATGGCGCACTACAAACATATCGGCATGCATGGCGATTAAATTATCCACCGTATCTAAAATGGTTTCACCTTTAGATTGGCTGGATGTGCCAACATTGAGATTAAGCACATCGGCAGATAGCCGCTTGGCTGCAATTTCAAATGTGGTGCGGGTGCGGGTGCTGTTTTCAAAAAAGATATTGCACACTGTTTTGCCACGTAACAAAGGCACTTTTTTAATATCGCGCTCTGCCACGCCAACAAAGGTTTCGGCGGTATCTAAAATTTGATTCAAAATGCGCTTGGGTAAGCCTTCAATCGTTAGCAAATGTTTTAAATTGCCATCAGCATCCAGTTGCGGGTTATACATGGCTTGCCTTTAACTTCTCTGTTGCTGAAATAGAGTCTGTTTCTAAGCTTAAATGTAGCTTGCCTTTGGTATCTTGCGATAATTGCAAACTTTCATTTGGTTTTAGTAGAATTTCGGCACCCACAATTTGTGGCGCAATTGGAAGCTGTGCGCCACCGCGATTAATTAACACCGCCAATGTAATGCTAGCTGGCCTGCCATAATCAAATAACTCATTCATGGCGGCGCGCGTGGTGCGGCCAGTGTAAAAAATATCGTCAATCAAAATAATGTGTTTATCTTGCACATTAAAAGCAATGTTAGATGGCTGCATTTCTGCTTTTAAACCACGTTGCGCATAATCATCGCGGTACAAAGCCGCATCTAGCGTACCGAAAGGGATTTCAGTTTTAAGCTGATTTAGAATGCGTTGCATTAGCCAAACGCCACCGCTATGAATGCCGATTAAAGCGCTATTTTCAGCAAACTCAGGGTTAGCCAGTTGCGCTAAAATTTTCGCGCTGATATCACTTAGCAGGTTTTCTGGGTTTGGTAGTTGCATATGGATGTTTTCTAGTCACTAAACGCTTAGTTGATCAAAATAAGATTGTAATATGCTTTGTGCCGCCACCGCATCTAGCAGGTTTTTTTGTTTTGCGCCTTTAATGCCTGCAGCGTGTAAACGCTCTGCCGCTTCAACAGAAGTAAGCCGCTCATCTACCATGGTCACTGGCAAATTAAAGCGACCTTCTAGGCGCTGCGCAAATTTTTTAGCTAAGTGGGTTAATGTATGTTCGGTGCCATCCATGTGCGTGGGCAGTCCCACTACCAGCAGGCTAGGGCGCCATTCATGAATAATAGTGGCAATTTGCGCAAATTTGGCATCGTTGGTTTCGGCTTCAACCGTTGTCACAGGGTGCGCTGCTTTTAATAGTGTTTCGCCCATTGCCACACCAATGCGTTTTTCGCCAAAATCAAAAGCCAGTATTGTGCCTACAATATCAGGATATTTGCGTTCTAGAATGGGTAAATGACTCTGGTTTTGGCTTTTAGGGCTTTTGGCGCTGCTTGAATGATTTGGCGCGTCTGCCATCATTTATGCGTGTCCTGCATTGTGCGACAGATTCGCTAAATTTAAGCCCATTAATTGCATGGCAATATCAAATTTTTCTTCGTTTGGCGCATCAAAAATTAAAGTGTGAATGTCATGAATATTATTGGTATCTAAGCTTAGCCAAGCATTTTGCATCATTTCATCTTCTAGCTGGCCAGGCGTCCAGCCTGCATAGCCTAGTGCAATCAATATTTTTTCTGGCCCAGTATTTTGTGCAGCTGCTTCTAAAACATCTTTTGATGTGGTTAATGCAATCGTATTATTAACCAATATGGTCGAGTTGTAGTCATCATGTGGCGTGTGCAAAATAAAGCCGCGCTCTATTTGTACAGGGCCGCCATAGTGCACAATTTTGTTGAGTAAAGCAGGCGAATCAGGATTCAGTTTGATTTGTTCAAATAAATCAATAATGGTGATATCGGTAGCGCGGTTAATCACCACACCCATTGCACCGTCTTGATTATGCGTGCAAATATAGATAACTGTTTTAGAAAAATAAGGGTCTGTCATGGCGGGCATCGCGATGAGGAGCTGACCTGTAAGATTAACGTTTTCCAATGGTTAGCACTTTAACATTATTTAGCTTAATTAATCAATCACTTAACTCGTTATTTTTTAACGTGTGATTATGTTTTTTGGCATTCTAAATAGCCTGTAATTTCCAAGCCAAAGCCCATCATGCTAGGCATTTTGCGTGGTGTTGCCATTAAACGCATTTTGCGCACACCTAAATCTAGCAAAATTTGTGAGCCAATACCGTAAGTACGCAACTCTTGGTTATAGCGAATTGGTTCATCTGCGTGCTCAATACGCGCCAGTAAATCGCCAGCGGATTCTGCGTGCCGCAATAATACAATAACGCCGCACGCGGATTCTGAAACCACTTGCATGGCTTGCAGCATATTCCAGCTATGTGTGCAGCTAGTGCTATCTAATAAGTCAAATACAGATAAAGGTTCGTGCACACGCACTAGCACTTCTTCATGGGCGCTTGGGTCGCCTTTTACTAATGCCAAATGCGTTTCATTGGCAATTTTATCTGCATAGGCAATTAGGCGCATAGGGCCGTAAGGCGTTGTAATATCGCGTTCTGCTGCGCGCTCAATTAGCCTTTCGGTTTCGCTACGATAATGAATCAAATCGGCAATTGTGCCAATTTTAATGCCATGTTGCAGCGCTATTTCGACCAAATCAGGCAAGCGCGCCATTTCGCCGTCGTCTTTTAATATTTCGCAAATAACAGAAGCAGGCTGTACACCTGCTAATGCTGCTAAATCACAGCCCGCTTCAGTATGGCCTGCGCGCACTAACACGCCGCCATTTAATGCGGTAAGCGGAAAAATATGGCCTGGGCTGATAATGCTTTTTGGCGTGGCGTCTTTGGCGACAGCGGCTTTAATGGTTGTGGCGCGATCTTTGGCCGATATGCCTGTGGTAACGCCTGTTGCAGCTTCAATCGAAACAGTAAAGTTGGTGCCTAAACGCGTGCCATTTTTTTGCACCATAGGCGGCAAGTTAAGCTGTTTGCAACGCGCTTCAGATAAAGTTAAGCAAATTAGGCCGCGGCCAAATTTGGCCATAAAATTGATATGCTCCGCTGTAGCAAATTCGGCAGCAATCACAAAATCGCCTTCATTTTCACGGCTTTCGTCATCCACTAAAATCACAATCTTGCCTGCTTTAATGTCAGCAATAATGTCGGTGATAGGGCTAATTGCATCTAATGGCATAGTTTGATTCTCATTCGCCTGCTTGTTCATTCTTCTAGTGGGTCGTTAGCCTACTGCTCATTTTCCCACTGGGTCATACGCTCAACATAGCGCGCAATTTGGTCAATCTCTAAATTGACTTGGCTGCCAACAGCAAGCTGGCTAAACATGGTGTGTTGTAAAGTGTGTGGAATAATATTCATCGTAAAGGTGTTTTTTACAATGCTATTTACCGTTAAGCTAACGCCGTTCACGCAAATAGAGCCTTTTTTGGCAATGTATTTGGATAATGCGCTTGGCGCTTCAATGGCTAATGTCCAGCAATCACCCAAATCAGAAAACGTCACCACCGTGCCAATGCCATCTACATGGCCGCTGACTAAATGGCCGCCTAATCGATCATGTAGCCGTAACGCTTTTTCTAAATTAACGGGCAGCAACTGATTTAAGCCATTGGTTACTTTAAGTGTTTCTGTTGAAACGTGTGCTTCGAAATGGCTTTTAACGCCATTGGTTTCAATAACGCTTATGGCTGTTAAGCACACGCCATTAACAGCAATGCTATCACCAAGTGCAACATCTTCTAACCCTAAATTAGCGGCATCAATTTTAAGCTGAATATCTTCACCAATTGGAGTAATTGTTTCAATGCGGCCTACTGCCTGAATGATTCCTGTAAACATAACTGCATTTTAACAGTTGTGTTGAATGAGCGGTGAATCAGAACTGTAATTTAATGTGAATTAGCGCTATAAAAAATATACAATTGAAATTGGTACGTATTTTGCAAAGCTAACAATAATAGAAATACTACGAATCATTATTAATGTTAGGTTTGCACAATGTTGTCTGTGGTTATCACTAAAATTCAGTCTGTTTTTCAGCATCAAGAGATGCAGAAAACAATCGGATGGATGCACACTCTGCCAGAAAAAGCAGAGCTAGATGTTTTAATTGAAACAAGGCAACAGCTAGCCAAAATTCAATTTGAATCTATTCAACAAGCTAAACTTCAAATCGATTTAATATTAGAAATCGACAGAAATACTTATCGTTATGCTAAGAAAGAAACGCATAAGTACTTGACTATATTAAGAATTAATAAAAAACTAGAAGCCAGCATTTATAACGCTGCCTATTTATACTATCGCCAACTCTATGTCTCTTACACGCAATTTTTGGCGTGTTATGAAGAACAAAGTAAAGTAGTGCTTAGCGAAGAAAAAATTAATTTAATTTTATGCCGTTTATTGAATGCCGCTTTTTCAATGGCAAAGTGGCGCTATTTTGATGATCAACCTGCGCCTGCTGGTATGTGGTCAAACGTTCATAAAGTCATCAGACTTGCCGAAAACTTGGCAATCATGAATACGAATTTATTTATGTATAGCTTTCATCGCAAAGAAACCAGCATTGCCACTATATTGAAACAAGGCTTTATGATGGATACATTGCATAAAGGCAATTACAGTCGTTTGCAAATTCAATTGACAGAGCAAGTATTAAAAATATGGGCCAGTAACCCACTAATTTTAAATAAGTACAAACAAGACAAGGTGCAATTTTTTATTAATTTAGAGGCCGATAAAGGGCCAGAAAGAATTCGCGCTGTTGAAAAATATGCAGAATATCGTTTTTGGAAAACCACACGTATCGTCGATAAAATTGAAGCCTATTTATGCGCTGTTGATACACAAAAGCCATTAACAGAGTTTGGTTTAGAGGGCCTTGCGCCGCCATCTGTTGTGTTGAAATTGTTTAAAAAATTGCGCGCAGAGTGGTGTGTAGAAGGCTTTGAGCGACAACGCAGAAAAGAAACGCGCCTTAAAAGCAGCAAATTGTTGAATGTGAGCTTTGGGCTAGAGGATATCCTCACTCGCTTACAACAAATTCAAAAAAATGCTGATTTACAAACGCTATCTGCCTCGCCAACCGCAGATAATGATCAAATTGCGTTTGACATAAAGTTAGCACAACAGCGTCGCAATAAGCTGATGCCTAAGCCCACTCAAAATCATCTTGGTGTAGAAAATTGGTGGATGGTAGATGAAAGTAGTGGCGGTTTTGCAGTCGATTTAGGTAAAGAAATTAATCATTGGATTGAGCCTGGAAAATTAATTGCTTATTCCACTATCGATAACAAATCTGATTTGATGATTGCAGAAATTAAAAGTGTGCGTAAACAAGTAAACGGCTCTTACCGAGCTGGGCTTGAAATCATTGGATCGAACGCGCTTGCCGTTAAGTTATCGCGTGCCGATGCAGATAAAAGTACCGAAGCGCAAACAGGCTATTTTGTAGAGGACGACTCCTTTAGTTTTGATAATCTCAATGCGTTTGACGGTATTTTGCTCAACAATACCAATCGCCATGCAGGCAAAAAAACGCTTATATTGCCAAGAAATGAATATAAGCGCGGTAATCAGTACTCAATTCAAATTAAGGGCAAAGAAAAACTTGTGCAAACAGGTATTTTGCAAATGAAGCAAAGTGAATGGGTAGGTGTTGAGTTGCCTAATTAATATTGAGATGCAATTTTACGGATTTGGCTGAGCATTTTATCTATCCAATTGTTTCCCCAATCAAAATACGATTCAATATAGAATCTTGCGCAGATAAACTGCTAAGATTCGGCTTATGTCAATTTTCTCCCAAATAGTATCAAAACTACCGTTCGAATTATTCGTTGGCTTGCGTTACACAAAAGCCAAACGTAAAAATCATTTCATCTCATTTATATCTTTTACCAGCATGATTGGCATTGCGCTGGGTGTGGCGGCGCTCATTATTGTGCTGTCCGTTATGAATGGCTTTCAGGCAGAGCTACGCAATCGCATTTTGGGCGTGGCATCGCATTTAGAAATTACAGGCGCTAATAATCAATTAAGCGATTGGCCTAAGTTGGCAAACCAAGTGAAATCTAACCCAGAAGTAAAAGCGACTGCGCCTTATGTGATGGCGCAAGGCATGCTGAGTTATGGCCAAGGCGTGCAAGGCGCAATTGTGCGCGGCGTGCTACCAACGCTAGAAAATCAAGTGGCCGATTTAGGTAAGCACATGAAAGTGGGTAGCTTAGATGACCTAAAAGCAGGCGAGTTTAATATTGTGCTAGGTGCTGATTTAGCGCAGCTTTTGGGAATTAGCGTGGGTGAAAAAGTAGTGTTGCTAGCGCCCCAAGGCCAGTTTACGCCAACAGGTGTTGTGCCACGCATTAAGCAATTTAAAGTGGTTGGCTTGTTTCAAATTGGCATGTATGAATATGATGCAGGTTTGGCGCTGATTCATATTGATGATGCTGCCAAGCTATACCGCATGGGTGAAAATGTGTCAGGTTTGCGTTTAAAACTAGATGATTTATTTGAAGCGCCCGCTACTTCGGCCAAATTAGGACAAAGTTTAAGTCAAACAGATAGCACTTATTTTGTTACCGATTGGACACAGCAACACGCCAATTTTTTTAAAGCGGTTCAGCTTGAAAAACGTGTGATGTTTATTATTTTGACTTTAATTGTGGCGGTGGCAGCTTTTAATATCGTATCAACCTTGGTAATGGCGGTAACCGATAAGCGCGCTGACATTGCTATTATGCGAACTTTTGGCGCAAGCCCCGGCAGTATCATGCGCATTTTTATGATTCAAGGTGCGCTGATTGGCGTGATTGGCACTTTGATGGGCGCGGTGTTTGGTGTACTGATTGCGCTGAATATTGATACGATTGTGCCGTTTTTGGAGCGCATTTTTCAAGTTCAATTTTTAGCTAAAGATGTGTATTACATCAGCGACTTACCTTCAAAAGTAGAATGGCCAGATGTCATTACGATTGTGGTGATGTCTTTTGTGCTGAGCTTGTTAGCAACACTTTATCCTAGCTATAAAGCCTCTAAAATTAACCCTGCTGAGGCATTAAGATATGAATAACATTCTACAGTGCAATGCTTTAAGCAAAACTTACACAGGCTTAGATGTGGCTGTGTTAAACGGTATTGATTTAACCGTAAACAAAGGTGAGCAAATCGCCATTGTCGGCACCTCAGGCTCTGGCAAAAGCACATTGCTACATTTATTGGGTGGCCTAGATGCGCCTACCAGCGGCTCTGTTAGCCTATCAAATAAAAATTTAAGCCAATTATCAGAAACGCAAAAAGGCCAATTGCGCAACGAAAGTTTGGGTTTTGTGTATCAGTTTCATCATTTGTTGCCAGAATTTACTGCAATTGAAAACGTCGCCATGCCATTGCTAATTCGCCGTATGCCAAGCGTGCAAGCCATGGCGATGGCAAAAGAAACTTTACTAAAAGTAGGCCTTGGTCATCGTTTAGAACATATGCCAGGTGAGCTTTCTGGCGGTGAGCGCCAACGTGCGGCCCTTGCCAGAGCTTTAGTGACAAAGCCTGCCTGCATATTGGCAGATGAGCCAACAGGTAATCTTGACCGCGTAACCGCCAACCAAGTATTTGATTTGCTGCTTGAAATTAATAAAGAGCAAAACACCAGTTTGGTAGTGGTAACGCATGATTTAAGCCTAGCCGCCAAAATGCAACGCCAATATCGCTTGGTGGATGGAAAATTGCAGCCGCTACATGATTAAAACGATTGATATTTAGAGTCAATCATGATTATTGTGGCAATTGGCTTTGTACTGGGGGCTTGGTTGCTTCAACAGCAAGCGCAATTGCCAGATGCAATAGGCTGGCTGATGCCGATTCTATTAATAAGCGCTTTTAAGTTTGCAAAATCACAACCCACTTATCTCAATTTAAACAATGCCTTGCAAAAGCAGGGCTTGGTTTTTTTAATTGCCTTTTCAATCGGCTTTTGTTGGGCTGCTAGCTTTGCATCTATTAGGTTAAGCGATGAGTTACCCGCCAATTGGCAACAAAAAGGCATTCATATTATTGGCGTTATTGCAAGCTTGCCAGAGCAAACCGAGCGTGGCGAACGTTTTGAGTTTGATGTAGAGCAAGTGCTAACCAAGGCCACCGATTCTGAAACAACAAGATTAAAAGTACCCAAACATCTATCGCTTAGTTTTTACCCAAAAACAGATTTCTATGCAGCAAGCCAAAGCAATAAATCCAACACTTTAAAACCAGTCAGCAATTTTCATGCAGGCCAGCGCTGGCAATTTGCTGTTAAATTAAAGCGTCCGCATGGCACTTATAATCCTCATGGCGTAGATTTTGAAGCATGGGCACTGGCACAAAATATCAGGGCAACTGGCACAATATCCAACAAAAACGGCAATAAAAAATTACAAGATTTTGTAATAAAACCAGTTTACATCGTTGAATATTGTCGCGAAAAAATTGGTAATCGTATTACACAATCATTGGCAGGCAAGCCTTATGCAGGCGTGATTCGCGCGCTAGTGGTGGGCGATGATAGCCAAATTAAAACAGACGATTGGACTGTATATCTGCGCACAGGCACCAACCATTTGATGAGCATTTCTGGCTTGCATATCACCATGCTAGCGGGTTTAGCTTTTGCGTTTACGGCCTTTATTTGGCGGCGCATTCCCCGTTTGGTTTTATTTATGCCCACCCGCAAAGCGGCTACTATTGCAGGTTTATTTATTGCCGTTTTATATGCTTGCCTTGCAGGGTTATCAATACCAACTCAGCGTACTTTATTAATGTTGATGACTTTTGCGCTGGCACTATTGCTAGGGCGCAACTTGGCAATTTCACGCGCCTTAGCCATTGCCTTAATCGTGGTTGTTCTGATCGATCCTTGGGCGGTCATTGCACCTGGTTTTTGGTTGTCATTTTGTGCAGTGGCATTGATTGCTTATGTCACTGTGGGCAGGCTGCAAGCATCTCATTGGTTAATTGCCGCCGTGCACACGCAATGGGCGATAACCTTGGGTTTATTGCCGATTTTAATGGTGATATTTGGGCAAACATCCATTATTTCGCCGTTAGCAAATGCGTTTGCAATTCCTGTGATCAGTTTAATTGTAGTGCCATTTAGTATTTTGGGTAGTTTGTTGCCAAGCGATATTGTTTTAAATGGCGCACATGCGGTGTTGCAATGGTGCATGTTTGGCTTAAATTGGCTAGCCAATTTGCCAATAGCTGTTTGGCAACAAGCGGCACCACCTTTGTGGGCCTTCCTTTCGGCTGTACTTGGTGTTTTATGGTTGTTACTGCCGCGCGGTTTTCCTCAGCGCTGGTTGGGCTTTGTGTTATTAATACCTTTATTTGTGGTGCCCACAAAAAAATTAGATGCAGGCGCCATGCAAGTAACGGTGCTAGACGTTGGCCAAGGCTTAAGCGTGTTAGTTAAAACCGCTAACCATGTTTTGCTGTATGACGCTGGTGGCCGATATTCAAGTCAAGCAGACGCAGGTAGCAAAATCGTGCTGCCATATTTGCGTGGCGAAGGTATTAAAAAGTTAGATGGATTTATTGTGAGCCATAACGACAGCGACCACAGTGGCGGCGCAGCATCTGTTTTAGCGCAAATGCCAGTCAGCTGGCTAGCTACTTCTTTTGCTGTGCCAGAAGATTGGCAATATAAAAATGCAAGCCAGACTAGAAAATCTCTTCAGTGTTTTGCAGGCCAATCTTGGCAATGGGACGGAGTGCGATTTGAAATATTAAGCCCTAGCAAGAATAGTTATCAAATAGATGATATCAGTGACAACAATCGCAGCTGCGTATTAAAAGTAAGCAGTCAATTTGGCAGTATTTTACTCACTGGCGATATAGAAAAATCAGCAGAAGCCGCATTATTACAAATTAATAATGAAGAGAATTCTGCCAATATGCTGGCTAGCGATGTGTTGGTTGCGCCGCATCACGGTAGCAAAACTTCTTCTACCAACAATTTTGTACAGGCTGTTGATGCAAAATATAGCATTTTTACGGTAGGCTATCTCAATCGATTCAAGCATCCTAAGCCTTTAATTGAGCAGCGTTATATTGAAAATGGCGCAATCATCTATCGCTCAGATAATCATGGTAGTTTGCAAATTAACTTTTCGGCTAGTAAAGCCTTAAATATCGAATCATGGCGGCAAACACATCCGCGCTACTGGCATGATAGTGCTATTGCTATTCAAAAAAGCCAAATTAACTAAACTGGAACTTGCCGAAAGCGCAGGTTCAAGCTAAAGTAATCGCAGTTTTTAAAAACATAAGGAGTTTTGCTGTGTGGGAAATTATTCTGGCTGCTGGCTGGCCAATTTGGCCATTAATTATCGCTTCAATTATTGCATTAGCCATTATTGGAGAACGTGCTTGGGCCTTGCGTACCGAAGTAGTTACCCCAAGTAATTTATTGCCAGAAGTACAAAAATGGCTCAATCAAGGTGGTGTTACCAAAGAAACACTCACTAAACTCGAAAAACACTCATTATTAGGTGAAGTATTTGCAAGTGCGCTGGCAAATGCTAAAAACTCTCGCGAAATTACCAAAGAGGCCATTGAAGAAACTGGCCGTGCAGTAGCACATAAACTAGAGCGCTATTTACCAACACTAGGAACCATTGCAACTGTTTCGCCTTTATTGGGTTTATTGGGCACGGTAATCGGTATGGTAGAGTTGTTTGGCTCATTCACCAACAGCGGCCATGATGTAGCGCAGTTTGCGCGTGGTATTTCAGTGGCACTTTACAACACTGCTGGTGGTATTGTAGTGGCAGTGCCAGCCATGATTGCTTATCGCTATTTCCGTGCAAAAGTAGATGGACTATTAGTGGATATGGAACAGCAGGCCATTAAGTTGGTAGAGATACTTCACGGCGAACGCAAATAATTGAAGGAATTCGTTTGAAATCGCCTGAATACGGCGTTATTTTTGTTTGCCGTACTTATCGTACTGTCTGCACAAAAATGCCTTGTCTTCAGCCGATTTGAAAGCGAATTCTAAGTTTAGGCTTCGAAAGCAGTTGTAGTAAAAGGAAAAATATGAATTTTCAACGCGGTAAAAGGCACGAAGAGCTAGAGATGAATCTAGTGCCGTTAATTGATGTGCTATTAGTGATTATTATTTTCTTGGTGGTGAGTGCGACTTTTTCGCGCACTAGCGAGTTGCAAATTAACTTACCAACAGCAGAAGCTAGCAGCCCACAAGATAAGCCATTGATTATCACAGTAGAAGTAGATGCAAACGGTCGCTATGTGGTGAATGGTAATGCAGTAGATAATGGAACTATCAATGACATATCAAGCGCCTTAGTTAAGGCCGTTGGTAATGGTAAAGAGCCGACAATTGTGATTAATGCTGACGCAAAAGCCACACATCAATCCGTTGTTAATGTAATGGAAGCATCCCGATTAGCGAATTACACGCATATTACTTTTGCAACGCAAGTAGGGTCAGGCAGTTAAAGTTGGCCTTTTAGATTTTGAAAACCAGCATTTGCCATGACAATGTCTTGGTGTTTATGTGCTTAAGTTTTGACATCTTAACGGATTACTAATCTGACCTTTTTAAATTGTTTACAGAAACGACCCACCATCATTTTCTTACATCTACTCGACTGACCAATTAAATGTCGAAATCATCACGTAAAAAAGAAGCTATTCCGCATATCGCCAATGCAAAATTATTGTATTTGCGTCTGTTTCGCTATGCTTGGCACTACAAAACGTATTTCCTCATCAGTATTTTTGCATTGGTTATTTTATCTGCCAGTAATACAGGCTTTTTAGCGCTGATTAAGCAAGTGACCGATGAAGGCTTTGTTAAGCAATCACCCGATCAAGTGTATAAATTGCCGCTCATGTTGTTTGGGTTGATGGCGATTAGGGCTTTGTCGGGTTTTGTATCGCTTTACTATATGCGCTGGATAGCGCGCCACGTGGTAGAAGTGATTAGAAACGAAGCCTTTTCAAAATTGATGCTATTGCCTGTTAGCTACTTTGACGCAGGCTCTTCCAGCGTTACTGTTTCAAAACTCACTTACGATACCGAACGCCTTTCTACCGTTTCTACACGGGTTGCGCTATCGGTTATTCGTGACGCGTTAACCGCTATTGGTTTGCTGGGTTATATGCTGTATTTAGATTGGAAACTAACGCTAATATTTGCTGTAGTTACACCGTTAATGGCGCTTTATTTGCGCAAAATGACGCCTAAGTTGCGATCTAGCGCTAAGCGTGTGCAAGAATCTATGGGCGATATGACCAAAGCGGCAGAAGAGGCAATTGCAGGGCAACGTATTGTCAAAATCTTTGGCGCTGGCGAGTATGAAGTGAATCGCTTTGGAAAAATTGTGGGCAATAATCGCCATATTGAATTACGTCTTACACGTATATCTGGTTTGAATAGTTTAGTCATTGAGTTGCTGGCCGCAATGGCTTTAGGTTTAGTAGTTTATTATGCCGTTGGCACATTCAGTGCGGGCGAGTTTGCTGCATTTGTTGGCGCACTACTTATGCTAATTACACCTATTAAGCATTTAACTGCGGCAAACGAAGAGTTTCAAATTGGTTTAGCAGCGGCACAAAGCGTGTTTGAAATCATGGATAGCACACCTGAAATGAATGACGGCGAAAAATCCATTCAGCGTGCCAAAGGTGAAATTGAATTTAAAAACGTTAGCATACGTTACGATAGCGCTAAAAGATTGGCTTTAGATAATCTGAGCTTTACGATTCAACCAGGCGAAAAACTCGCCTTAGTAGGTCGATCTGGTGGTGGTAAAACCACGCTGGTTAATTTGCTGCCGCGTTTTTATGAGCTACAACAAGGTTTAATTCTGTTAGATGGCGTGGATATTCGCTCTTTAGAAATTAAAAATTTGCGTAGTCAATTTGCTTTAGTTAGCCAAGATATTGTGTTATTCAACGACACTGTTTTTAATAATATAGCCTATGGCGCACTGCGCAACTCCACAGAAGCAGAGGTGATTGCAGCCGCTAAAGCCGCTCATGCGTGGGATTTTATTCAGCAATTGCCAGAAGGCTTGCAAAATGAAATTGGAGATAGAGGCGTAAGGCTATCTGGTGGCCAGCGCCAGCGCATAGCAATTGCGCGTGCAATTCTTAAAAACGCGCCTATTTTGTTGTTAGATGAAGCAACCAGCGCGCTAGATACTGAGTCTGAGCAATTTGTGCAGGCAGCGCTAGATACGCTAATGCAAGGCCGTACCACAATTGTGATTGCGCATCGATTAAGTACAATTGAAAATGCCGACAGAATATTGGTCATGGATCACGGTAAAATTGTTGAATCTGGTTCACATAAGGACTTAATTGACCAAAATGGTTACTACAGCAAGTTATATCAAAAAGAGTTTGATTAGCCGTATTTAATGGCGAATATGACCGTCACCCAAGAAATCATTCATCAAGCTTGGCACAAAAAGAACGCATTTTTTTATTGCTTACTGGTGCCACTTTCTTGGTTATTTGCGCTCATTAGCTTATTAAGGCGCTTTGCTTATGGTGTAGGCTTACTTAAAGCGTATGAACTGCCAGTTCCAGTCATTATTGTTGGCAATATTCATGTTGGTGGTAGTGGTAAAACGCCGCTAGTTATTTGGTTAGTAGCGCAATTAAGGCAGCTTGGCTATGAGCCTGCGGTGATTAGCCGTGGCTATGGCGGCAGTACAAAATTACCCACACCCGTTTATGCCGATAGCAATCCCAAAATTGTGGGTGATGAGCCAGTTTTAATAGCCAATCGTTGTAATTGTCCAATATACGTTGGTGCAGATCGCGTACGTGTGGGTGTTGAATTGCTAAAAGCGCATCCCAGTTGCAATGTCATTATTAGCGATGATGGCTTGCAACATTATCGTTTAAAGCGTGATGTGGAAATTGCAGTGATTGACGCCGAAACGTACTTAAAAAACGCATGCCTGTTGCCTGCTGGTGCGTTAAGAGAACCCATGCGCCGCCTTCGTAGTGTAGATGCTGTTATTAAAAATGGGCAGGAAAGTAGCGACGAAGAGCACGAAGCAACGATTACTGATGCTTATAAAATGCAGCTAACAGGCGCACAGTTTTACAATTTAGCAGACCCAAAGCTAACAGCCACTGCTGCAGATTTTAAACGTAAAATTATTAAAGCTATTGCAGGCATTGGCAACCCATCACGTTTTTTTGAGCACTTACGTCATTTAGGTTTAAACTTTTCATCCGCTAGTTTTGATGATCATCATGCATTTAAGGCAACTGATTTAGCTCAAATTGATTGCGATATTTTGTTGATGACAGAAAAAGATGCGGTGAAATGTAAAGCATTTGCACAGCCTCATCATTGGATATTGCCAATAGAGGCAAAAATTGACGGTGATTTAATGCAATTAGTGTTGAAGAAATTGCAAAACCGCACACATTAAGTACTAATCTCAATATCAATCAATTAAACATCATTTAATCGATACAAAAGGCATAAACATGGACTCTAAATTACTGAATATTTTGGTTTGCCCCGTAACAAAAGGGCCTTTAATTTTTGATAAAAAAAATAATGAGCTTATTTCTAAATCTGCGCGCTTAGCATATCCGATTCGTGATGGTATACCTGTCATGCTGCAAGAAGAGGCTAGAAAAATTGGCCCAGATGAAAAAATTGGTGCGGAATAAACTAGAAATTAAAGGATTCTTAGGTGACTTTTAAAGTGGTGATTCCTGCGCGTTACGCCAGCACGCGCCTGCCTGGCAAGCCTTTGTTGGATATTGCTGGCAAACCAATGGTGATTCGTGTGGCAGAGCAAGCGGCAAAAAGTGGCGCCAATGAGATTGTGATAGCCACCGATTTTGAAAAAATCAGCCATATAGCCGCACAGCATGACATTAAAGCAGTGATGACGCGTATTGATCATGCTTCTGGCACAGACAGAATCGCTGAAGTCGCCGATAAACTGAATTGGGCAGATAACGATATTGTAGTGAATGTGCAGGGCGATGAGCCGCTGATTGAGCCCACATTAATCCTAGAGGTTGCGCAGCATTTAGCCAATAGCACAGAGGCTGTAATGGCAACTGCCTGCCATGCCATACAGGATGAAGCAGCGCTGTTAAATCCCAATATTGTTAAAGTGGTGATTGATGCAAACGGCAACGCTTTATATTTTAGTCGCGCGCCAATTCCTTACCCGCGCGATGATATTTATAAGAACAACATTCAAGCTTATCGACATATTGGTATTTATGCCTACCGCGTAGGATTTTTGAAAAAATATGCCCAGTTAAGCGCAACCGAGCTAGAAAAAATTGAGAGTTTAGAGCAACTGAGAGTGCTGCATCACGGCTATAAAATTGGCGTTACTATTACAGCAAACGCACCAGCCAGTGGTGTTGATACGCAGGAAGATTTAGATTATGTGCGAAGCTTATTTTTGGTTTAAGCCGATACTTAAATATTTGTTCTAAACATAAAATACACTGCACCCATTAAACATAATCCCGCCCATAAAAAATCTAGCTTTAATGGTTGGTGCATATAAAAAACCGCGAACGGTACAAATACACTCAACGTAATGACTTCTTGCAGTATTTTCAGCTGCGCCAGCGATAAGACGGTAAAACCGATGCGGTTAGCAGGTACTTGAAATAGATATTCCACCAGCGCAATACCCCAGCTAATTAGCGCAGCAATAATCCAAGGCTTGTTATTGAGTTCTTTAAGATGTGCATACCACGCAAACGACATGAACACGTTGGCAATGGTTAGCAAGATGATTGTTTTGAAGATTGCTGGCATAAAGCCTGTAAAAAGCTAGGTTGGCGCAGGTTGGTTAAAGATTATTCAGTCATCCCCATTGTTGGTGAAGACTGAATCGTATGTGTTCTGACTTAAACCGCTGATTCGCCTGTTTCGCCTGTGCGAATACGAATAACTTGATCCACGCTGCTAACAAAGATTTTGCCATCGCCAATTTTGCCTGTATGAGCAGCTTTGATAATGGCATCCATAGCGGCTTCTACCATTTCATCGGTGACGACTAATTCAATTTTAATTTTTGGCAAAAAATCCACTACATATTCAGCGCCACGATAAAGTTCGGTATGGCCTTTTTGACGACCAAAGCCTTTTACTTCGGTAACTGTTAAGCCATTTACGCCAATTTCAGAGAGCGATTCGCGCACTTCATCTAACTTAAATGGTTTGATTATCGCTTCAATTTTTTTCATTCCTGCTCTCCCTGGATTATTGGTCGGTTTTGGTTGTTTCAGTTACAAATTCACTATGTTTAAAGTTTACTATGTAAATAGTAATGACATTTTTATGTCACATCAAATTTTAATTTTGCGGTAATAGGGTAGCGCCTATCTTTGCCAAAGCCACGTTGTGTAATTCTAACGCCAACTGGCGCTTGGCGGCGTTTATATTCGTTACGGTCAATCAAATTGGTCACGCGATTCACATCTTTTTCACTAAATCCCATTTGCATAATGTTAGCGCGACTTAAATCATCCTCAACATAAGCTTGCATAATCGCATCTAAAATCTCATAGGGCGGTAAGCTATCTTGGTCGGTTTGATTAGCGCGCAGCTCTGCACTAGGTGCGCGCGTAATAATACGCAGAGGAATCACCGTAGAAATTTGATTACGGTATTCTGCCAATTTATAAACCAGCGTTTTTGGCACATCTTTTAATAACGAGAATCCACCCGCCATATCGCCATATAAAGTGCTATAGCCAACTGCCATTTCAGATTTATTGCCAGTGGTAAGCACAATACTGCCAAATTTGTTTGACAACGCCATTAACAACATGCCGCGAATACGTGCTTGTAAATTCTCTTCTGCCGTATCAAATGGCAAATCGCCAAATTCGGGTTTTAAAGTGTCGCAAAATAGGTTAAATAAATCTTTTATAGGAATTTGGCTATATTTAACGCCCACTAAATTCGCCATTTCCACTGCATCATCCACACTCATGCTGGCGGTAAATTCAGATGACATCATGACTACTTTTACACGCTCTGCGCCCAGTGCATCAACCGCAATGGCCAAAGTTAAAGCTGAATCAATACCGCCAGACAAACCTAGCACAACACTTGGAAAGCCGTTTTTATTTACATAATCTTTTAGCCCAAGCGTTAGCGCATGGTAAACGGCAGGCTCAATTCTAAGCTTTGGTAAAACATTGGCTGGCACTGGCTGATGATTCATCAATTCAACAAAATTTAAATCTTCAACAAAATTAGGTAGCTGTTGTACTACTTTTCCTGTGTTATCCAGTACAAATGAGCCGCCATCAAACACCAGCTCATCTTGCCCACCCACTAAATTAAGATACACCACACTTAGGCCAGTTTCAGTTGCGCGCTTGGCTAGCACTTCGTAGCGCGTTTCTAGCTTATCCATGTGATAAGGCGATGCGTTTAATGAAAGTAACGCCTGCGCACCTGCTAGCTTTGCTTGAATTGCAGGGCCAGATTCCCAGCCATCTGCACAAATAAACACGCCGAATTTTGTGCCTTCATGCTCAAAAACTAGCGGGGTATCACCGGCTGTAAAATAGCGTTCTTCATCAAATACACTGTAATTGGGCAGGCATTGTTTATGATAAGTAGCGCTCACTTTGCCATTTTGAATAAGCGAAGCCGCATTAAATAAATCACCATTTTCCATGTGCGGATGACCCACAAGAAGGGTGATTTGCGGTATTGATTTAGCGATACGACTAATGGCACGCTCACAAGCCAGATTAAAGTCTTCTCTAAACAATAAATCTTCTGGTGGATAGCCGCATAAAGCCAGCTCTGGTGTCATCATCAAGCTAGCGCCTTGTGCATGGGCGCGGCTTGCATAGGCGATAATCTTATCTGCATTGCCAGCGATATCGCCAACAGTCGCGTTAATTTGTGCCAGCGCTATTTTCATAAATACATACTCACTAGAGTTATTGATTATTGATAGTTTTAATAGGCTTGCAGTCGGTTTTTGATAGCAAAATACACAACAATAATAATTATTATGTAACTCGAACCAAACACGAAATAAGGTAATAACTCTAAATACGTATCGTAATTAATCCATGTAGTAGAGCTATGATTTGATAGCATAGCCGTTTGAATCCCTAAATATAATAATACTGGATATCCAAACAAAATTAGAGCAGAGTGTTTTAGTTTCTTAGTTTTAGAGATAATTGCAGCGAGCAAAATACCCAATACATATGGCATTAATATTAATAGAAAAAATCCTCTAACCAATCCATCATAGTTATCGGCAAATGCTAATGTTGGGAAAAAAATCCAAACAAAAGACAAAAAAACAGGAGTTTTTTTCACGCTCAGTACTTGCCGCCAGCATCTTTGATTAGTTGAATAATTTCTGCATCACCTTTTTTTAGCGCATAAACATAAGCCGTTAAACCATATTTATCGCGCGCTTTTACATTTGCCTTGTGGCTTAGTAAAAGGGCAACCAATTCTGCAGAGCCATTACCCACTGCCAGTTGTAGCAAGGGTGTGCCTTCAGAATCTTCATGATTCACATCTGCGCCTTTATTAATTAGTACCTTGGCCGATTCTAATTGTGATTTTTTTATCGCCCAAGTGAGTGCTGTCCAGCGTGATTGATCTTGCAGATTAGCACTTGCGCCTTTTTCTAGCATATAAGCGACGGCTGGCGCATGGCCTTCACGCGCGGCATACATCAAAGGCGTTGCGCCTAATCTATCCGCTACATTTGGCTGAGCCCCTTTTGCCATCAACGATGTAATGGTAGCCACATCACCACTTTTTGCGGCATACATAAGTGCAGTTTTACCATCGTCGGCTTTGGCGTTTGCATCAATGCCGTGTTGAATCATTAAGTTTACAATTTCTGCATGGCCTTCAGTAGCCGCCATACCAAACGCGCTCCAGCCACTTTCATCGCGAATTTTAGGATCAGCACCTTTTTCTAACAACACTTGAACCGTTTTTACATGATTTTTTTTAGCGGCAAACATTAGCGCTGTCCAGCCGCCTTTGTCTTTGGCATTGATGGCCGCACCTTTGTTAATCAAAGCCACCGCAACATCGGCATTATCTTTGCGAGCGGCATACATTAAAGCGGTAATATCATTTTCGTCTTTGGTATTAGCATCTGCACCGCTATCCAGCATGGCTTTTACGGTTGCTGCATCGCCTTTTGAGGCAGCGGTAAGCAAGTAGGGAATCTCTGCCGCAAAACACACTTGAGCTGCAAGGCTGATAGCCAAGCCCATCACAATACTTTTAATATTTAAATTCCGTTTTTTCAACAGTTTTACCTTTTCGATTTTAGCTGGCTAGCATTTAAATCAATGGCTTTAACTACAGCCTCGCCTAGGCCAGCGGGTGAGCTCGCCACCACACAGCCCGCGCTTTCTAAAGCGGCAATTTTATCTTCAGCTCGGCCGCTGCCGCCCGAAATAATGGCACCTGCATGCCCCATGCGCTTGCCTGCTGGGGCAGTTAAGCCTGCAATATAGGCGGCTACAGGTTTAGTGACGTGGTGTTTAATAAAGTCAGCCGCGGCTTCCTCATCATTGCCGCCAATTTCGCCCACCATAATAATGGCTTCAGTTTCAGGGTCTGCCTCAAATAAGCTTAAGCATTCAATAAAGTTTAAGCCTTTGATTGGATCGCCACCAATCCCTACACAAGTGGTTTGACCTAAACCAAGCGCGGTAGTTTGATGCACCGCCTCATAAGTCAGCGTGCCAGAGCGTGATACCACGCCCACTTTGCCACGCAAATGAATACTGCCAGGCATAATGCCGATTTTGCATTCATCTGGCGTAATTACCCCGGGGCAATTAGGGCCAATTAATCTAGTGCCATTGGCTTTTAATGCCGCTTTAACGTTTAGCATATCCAGTACTGGAATACCTTCTGTGATGCATACAATCAATTCAATGCCTGCATCTGCTGCTTCTAAAATAGAATCGGCCGCATAGGGTGGCGGCACATAAATTACGCTGGCATTAGCCTGCGTTTCGCGCACCGCTTCGCGCATGGTGTTAAATACGGGCAGGTTAAGGTGTAGCTGGCCGCCTTTACCTGGTGTAACGCCGCCCACCATTTTTGTGCCGTAGGCTAGCGCTTGTTCTGAATGGAATGTGCCTTGTTTACCTGTGAAGCCTTGGCATAGCACTTTGGTGTTTTTATTAACTAAAATCGCCATTATGCTACCGCCTTTACAGCCGAATTATTAACTGAAAGCACTGCCTGTTTTGCTGCATCGGTTAGATTTTCAGCCGAAATAATATTCAAACCACTTTCACGCAACATTTGTTTGCCTAACTCTACATTAGTACCTTCTAAACGCACCACAACTGGAATTGTCATACCCACTTCTTTTACCGCCGCAATAATACCCGTGGCGATAATATCGCAACGCATAATGCCGCCAAAAATATTCACTAAAATCGCTTTAACGTTGTTATCAGCCAGAATAATCTTGAATGCCTTTGTAACGGTTTCGGCTGTTGCGCCACCGCCCACATCTAAAAAGTTAGCTGGCATGCCGCCATGTAGTTTGATTAAATCCATAGTTGCCATGGCCAAACCTGCGCCATTCACCATACAACCAATATTGCCTGCAAGCGCAATATAGTTAAGCCCAGCGTGATGCGCTACGGCTTCTTTGGCGTCACTTTGCGACCAATCTTGCAACTCTGCCAAACTTTTTTGGCGATAAAGCGCGTTGTCGTCTACTGTCATTTTGCAATCCAGCGCAACCAACTTGCCATCTGTAGTCACTATTAAAGGGTTAATTTCTAATAGCGCTAAATCATTTGCTTTAAACAGTTTGTATAAGCCTTTAGTCAGCTTGGTAAAAGCAGCAATCTGGTCACCTACTAAATCTAACGCAAACGCTAAATTACGTGCTTGATAATCCACCAAACCGTTTAGCGGATCGCACACTTCTTGTAATATTTTCTCAGGTTGCGTCGCGGCAATTTCTTCAATATCCATACCACCTGCAGATGATGCAATGATCACCACACGCTCAAGTGTGCGATCTACCAACATGGATAAATATAATTCGCGCGCAATTGGTAATGTTTGTTCAACCAATACCTGATGCACAGGCTGGCCGTCAGGCGCATTTTGATAAGTGACTAGCGATTTACCTAACAATGCACTGGCGACTGCTTGCGCTTCGTGCGCTGATTTTACAATTTTAACGCCGCCAGCTTTGCCGCGCCCGCCTGCGTGCACTTGTGCTTTAACTACCCACGCACTGCCTGCTATTTCTTTAGTGGCTGCCGCTGCTGCTTCTTCTGATTGCACAACGATGCCGATAGGCGTTGCAAGACCATACTGTTGCAACAAATGTTTAGCTTGATATTCGTGTAAATTCATTTTAAAGTGATTTTTTGCTGGATTTAATTTAGCTAGTATTTTCGCGCAAAAGCGCGCTATAAGCTAGTAAAAAAGCCATATCAATTACAGGCCAGTAATATCACCACAAGGAAATCAAAATGACACAAGCATCTCAAACTTTACGTGAAATAACGGGCATGGGTTTTAATCATGCTAGCCTTAAAGATTCTGCCTTGATTATGGTGGATTGCCAAAATACCTACCGCCATGGCGTGATGCAGCTAACCAATGTAGAGCCCGCAATTTTAGAGGCGCAAAAGTTGTTAACGATGGCGCGTGATTTAAAGGTGCCAGTGATTCATATTCAGCATGACGCAGGTGTGGGTACGCCATATGACATTACCGCCGATATTGGCGCCATTTCAGTAGAGGTGGCGCCTAAAAATGGTGAGGCGGTGATTGTGAAAAATTACCCCAATTCTTTTTGGCATACCAATTTAGAGGCGCAACTGAAAGCGTTAGGAGTTGAAAACGTGGTGTTGGCAGGTTTTATGACGCATATGTGCATTAACTCCACCGCGCGTGGCGCATTTAATTTAGGCTTTAAACCCACCATTGTGTCCAGTGCTTGCGCCACACGCAGTTTAATTGGTGCGCAAGGCAAAATGATTGATGCACAAACTATGCACGATAGTGCGCTGGCGGCGGTGAGAGATTTATTTGCGGTAGTTGTGGATGATGTAGCGAGTTTAAAAGCCTGATTATTTTGGGCAATAAAAAAGCCAAGCAGTCGCTTGGCTTTTTTTGTTTTTATGCAGGTAAGCTAACTATAAGTCTTGCTCCCAAGCATTGCCATACACCTTACCGTTTCGCGATAAAATAAACATTTGGTACATGCTGGTTGCCCACATGAAGGTGGATGCGATGCTGTAGCCAATGCCGCCAACGATGGTTAAGAAAGCAAATCCAGGTGCTAATTTAGTTAGCCACCAAGATAAGATATCGATAATCAAAAACGCAAACGGGAAGGCGATGGCGATTATTTTTAATTTTTTCGGCACGCCAACCGCAAAACTAAAAATAAAGCCGATAAAAAAGAAAATAAAGCTAATGCCAAATAAATGGATATGTGACACGCGGGTTAGGCTGGTAAAGCTTGCGCCTTCACTGGTGGCCGCTACTTTTTGCACTTCTTCAAAATTATTAAAGTTAGGAATGTTGGGCACAACGCTGTGGCAAACCACACAATGCTGCGCGAAAACGCCTTTAAAATGCGCATCCCAATCGTCTTTTGGCGCGCCTTTGTGTACCCATTTAATAATATCCGCGCGCACTTCATCGGGTGCGTTGGCTTTCATTGAGCCATTTAATTTGCTTTCTAATAAACTATGCGTGCGGTCGCCATAATAGCTGTACACAATATCGTTTTTAGATAACCCCACTTTGCCATCTGCCATGCCATGCGTCAGCATAATTTGCAGGCCAGCCATTAGTAGCCCCACACCAATCACCAACAAATAGCCTGCAAACAAGGCTTTAAGAGGGGCGGGCATATTGGGTAAGTTAAGCCATGCTAAATTTTCAGGTGTTGGTTTCATTGCAGATAGCTCTAATAAGAATATTAAAAATATTATAGGTGAGATACGCAAGGTAGACTAGCGCGATGCGTTAAATTGCTTGTAAAAGCATAGACTGTGATTGAAATTTCAACTGTTATAATGATGATTATTAAAGTTATCTGGATGTTGTTATGCGTTTAGTTGTTCAAGGCCGCGCCATTACTGTTGCGCATCTCACCCATATTCACCGTTTAATCGGTGGCAATACACAGTTTATGCAAGTGGCTGAATTTAGTTATTATTTGCCTACGCAATCAAGTGATTTAGAAGCGGTTAAAGCGTTTTGCGCAGAGCAACAAATTGATTGTGCGTTAGTGCCTGATGCCCAGCGATTAAGCCATTTCGGTTTGTGTGTGATGGATATGGATTCAACCTTGATTAGCATTGAGTGTATTGATGAAATTGCCGACATGATGCAAATTAAGCCACAAATTTCGGCGATAACAGAGGCCGCTATGCGTGGCGAGTTAGACTTTGCAGAAAGTTTAAAACAGCGCGTGGCTTTGCTAAAAGGCTTGCCAGAGGCCGCATTGCAGCGTGTGATTGATGAGCGCCTAAAGTTGAACCCTGGCGCCCAAGAGTGGATTGCAGCTTGCAAAGCCAATAATATCAAAACCATGGTGGTTTCTGGCGGCTTTACGTTTTTTGCCAACCATGTGCAGCAATTGCTGAGCTTAGATTATGCGGTATCCAATACTTTAGAAATTATAGATGGCAAATTAACAGGCAATATTGTGGGCGATATTGTTGATGCTGAGCGCAAGGCGCAAGAGTTAGTAAAATTACGTGATAGCTTGGGCTTAAAAGCCGACCAAACTATTGCCATTGGTGATGGCGCTAATGATTTAAAAATGATGGCGGTTGCCGCCGCTGGTGTGGCGTACCATGCTAAGCCAGTGGTGCAAGCGCAAGCAAGCTATGCGCTTAATTTTAATGGCTTGGATGCTGTAGCTGGTTTGTTTACCGCCTAGCATTGCTTATAGTCTAGTCTAGTGAGCCTAATTTAGTAAGGCTAATTCAGCCTCACTAAAGCCTGCTTTGCGCCTTGCTTCCATATTAAAGGGTGGGCGCAATTTAGGGGCTTTGTATTGCTGGCGTAGCGATTCAAATGTACTAATCGGTTCTAATTTTCGCCGCTGGCATAGCCAATTAAACCAATGATTACCAATCGCCACATGGCCAATCTCATCGCGCAAAATAATCGTTAAAATTTCACCCATTTTTAAATCGCCAATTTGTACAAATTTATTATGCAATTGCGGCGATGCGTCTAAACCACGCGCTTCCATGGTGCGTGGCACTAAAGCCATGCGCGCCAATACATCGTCTTTGGTTCTGTCTACCATTTCCCACAAACTATCGTGACCACTAAAGCTGCCGTATTCATAGCCGATTGACTGTAAATGCGCATCTAAAAGTGAGAAATGATAGGCTTCTTCAGCCGCTACTTTTAGCCAATCGCGGTAGTAATTTTCTGGCATATCAGCAAAACGCCAAATGGCGTCTAGTGCCAAATTAATGGCATTAAATTCAATATGCGCCAGCGCGTGAATCAATGCGGCGCGGCCATCAATGGTGCGCATAGAGCGTTTGGGTAGCGAGAGTGGGTCAACTAATTTTGGTTGAGGCGGGCGGCCAGGGATTGCCGCGTTTGGTATTAATCTAACTACAGGGTCAACTAAAACAGAGGGGTTTTTGCCTAAAGCTAATACACCTGATGCTTTAATGCGTGCATCTGGCTCGCAAAGCCAACCCAGCGCGGCTTTGCGACATTCAATATTGCTTGGCATGAGTTACTGATTAAGATTACTTAATTTCAACAAAATCTAATTCGCCTGCTTTCATATCGGGCACCATTAAATATTTGCCGTCATTTGTTAAGGCAATGTCAGCGGCGGCTTGATAACCTTCTTTCATTAAGCGTGCTTTGCCAGCTATCAGCTCATATATCTTGCCATTTTTCCAATCGCTGATAATGATTTTGCCTGCTTTGGTTTTAACCATACCGTCACCGCCGCCAAAACCTTCTGCCATTTTGGTTGTAGCGCCTGTGCTTAAATTCACGCGATACAAAATGCCAGATTCAAAATCGACAGATAGTAAATTGTTGCGGCCTTCAAACAGCAAGCCATTTGGCGCTAATATATCTGGGTTTTTGCTATCTGCAACGATTGTAATTGGCGCGCCACCTTTAGCGATTTTATAAATTAGGCCGCCCGATTTTAAATCACCACTGTCAGACACATAAAGATTGCCTAATTTATCAGCCTCTAAATCATTTAAAAATACAGGCGTACCAGGAAACGCCATTTGTGCGCCGTATACCTGCCAAGAGCCGTCTTTGCTTACTTCTAACACACGATTTTTATCTGCCACATATAACTTATCGCCAATCATAGTTAACCCTTTCGGATCATCCATGCCTTTGGCAAACACGGTTACATTGCCTTTTTTATCCACTTTACTAATTTGGCCATCGCCATCTTTGCCAAACTCTACAATTTCAGAAATATAAATGCTGCCATCTTTGCCTTGCACAACAGATTCTGGTGTTTTTAAGCCTGTAATTTTTGCAGGCGCTGGTTCTTTGGCATGCACTGTAAATGCTTGCAGTAAAGCCAGTACAAGTAATGCTTTTTTCATATTAATAGCCTTTTAGTTTAAATTGTTAGTAGTAAATTTTGGCAACAGGTAAATCATCTAACGCGGCACAGGTTGAAGATGCATTGCCTTTTTGTGCTGTGCTAACTGCAGCTAAAAAGGTTCTATCAAGCTCTAGTTTTTTTATCACTTTATCCATCGCTTTGGTATAAGCCTTTTCCATATTCATTTCGGGCTTAATGCCTAAATCTCCATTTTGTTGCGCTTGCTTTTTAACAACAATCATTGGGTTTTCTAAATCAGGTATTGCTGCCGTGTTAACAAAAACACGCGCAATTATTTCGCCATGAAAAACGCGTAATTGCGCGTTATAAAACATATGTGGCTCTAACAATAAAATCACATTCGCATTGTCGCTATTTGCACACAGATTTACATTAGCAAATCGTTTTTCAAGCATTTTAAGTGCAACTTTTTCAGCCAGTGGGCCTTTCATATGCCATACATCTAAATACGGATGCAATAAACGCACAGGATGTTCATAATGCCGCTTGGCAATATGCACAGCGATATTTCCAGGCAATTTAGCTGTTTCAGCATTTGCAATATTGCTCATGAAAATTGTTGCGATGATGCAAGTAAAAATTGATTGTAAGAGGTTTTTCATCGTCAGCATTGAGTGATTCATTTTTTAATTTTTGCTTTAATTTTTGCTTCAATTTTTGTAAGTAATGCGGTAAATATAACCTGCGCGATCATCTGATACATATAGTGCACCATCTGCACCAACAATCACATCAACCGGCCTGCCCCAAACACCATTTTTAGATAACCAGCCAGTTGCAAAATCGCTTACCTCTGCAGGATTGTCGCCATCAAACTTAACCCTTACCAGCTTGTAACCGCTAGGATTTTGACGATTCCAAGAACCATGTAATGCCACGATTGCATCATTTTTATATTCTGCAGGCCAATTGGTTTTATCTAAAAAACTGATACCAATGGGTGTTGAATGAGAAATAAACGTGATAGCGGGGGGTGTTGTCGTTTGGCAAAAGTTATCAGCCCCTACAAAATTTGGATCTTGCACCATTGTTTTTAAATTATTGGGGTCTCCCCAACAGTATGGCCAGCCATAATGTTTGCCAGGCTCTATGCGGTTTAAATGTTCAGGCGGAATTTCGTCGTTTACTTTGCCATTTTTGGTGCTGGCACGCATATCAGAGCCATTGTTGGTGGCAAACATAGCGCCTGTTTTAGGGTGCCATGCAAAACCTTGGCTATTGCGCAAACCTTTTGCCCAAGTAGGGTCTGGCGCATGCCTGCCCAGTGTAACCAAGCTGCCCGCTGGCTTGCCTTCTATGGTGTAGCGTTGAATAGTAGCGCGCGTGGCATTTTCTTCAACACATACATTGCAGCTAGAACCAATATTCATATACAAATGATTATCTGGCCCTAGTTTGATGGTTTTGAGTGTGTGATGACCGTAAGCTAAATTGCTAATAAACGGCTGTGGTGCAGACCATACGCCATTTTTTTGCGTCAACTTTATAACTGAGTCTTCATTTGCAACCAGCAATGCATCATTAACAAAAACCAAGCTATTTGGGGCATTTAAATTTTTTGCGATAACCACAGGCGTTTCAGCAATACCGTCTTTATTGGAGTCTGGTAGCATCAATACTTGATTCGACTGAGCCAGTGCAAGGTATAAATTACCTTGCTTATCCAGCGTCATCATGCGCGGCTGACCATAATTTTCGGCTAGCTTGGCAAATATGCTTACTTGAAAACCTTGCGGCAATTCAAGCGCTATTTGGCTAGGCGCTGCGATAGATTCCGCGCCATATGCGCAACCAACATTGGCTAGCTGACATAAACCAAAAGAAAGATACAAACCAAGCTGATTAAAAAAGGCGCTGATCATTTAACGTATTCTGATACTTTGATTGAAATAGCTAAGTTAACACATCTGACCAGATATTAGTGGCCCATGTGTTGGCGTATTGGCCTTCTAATTCGGATGGTTTAAGTGAAACACCGCCACCTTCAGCAGATACCATGATTTTTTTTGCTTCATCATAGCGATACACATTTGCCACATGCATAGCCTGTTTATCATCCACATAGCTGTAGCAGGTATTAGCAAAAACAGGATTTTGGTCAGGCAAACGATTGTGCATTAATTCAACAATGGCGCTGGCGCAAACCCGCGCTTGGCTAGTAGCCATGTGGGCCGATTTAGGCAAAGCAGCTGAAACCGAATCGCCAATTACATGAATATTAGGCGCTAATTTAGATTCGTAAGTTAAGAAATCCACTTCACACCAGCGTTTATCAATGTTGTTTAAACCAGCCATTTGCGCTGGCTTGCCTGCGCGCTGCGGCGGAATAATATTTAATACATTTGCAGAAACCGTTTCAAAATCGGTTTTCACCGTTTTGGTTTTAATATCCACTTCAAGCACTACATTGTTGGGGCGATAATCAATAATGCCTGCATACATCTCGCTGAATACTTTGGTGAATAACCCTTTTTTAGAGGTGATTTCTGGGTTGGCATCCAGCACAATTACTTTGCTTTTAGGTTTATGTTTTTTAAAGTAACTAGCCACCTGGCAGGCGCGCTCGTAAGGGCCTGGCGGGCAGCGGTAAGGGGCTTTAGGCACGTTCATTACAAACACGCCGCCATCAGGCATGCTTTCTAATTGTGAACGTAAATTAACCGTTTGCCAGCCTGCTTTCCATGCATGCAGAATGGCTTGCTGTGCATCAGCCGATTGCAAATTGGGTAGCGAATCGTAATTAAAATCAATGCCAGGCGCAATGATTAGGCGGTCGTAGCTCATTTCTCCGCGCTGCATACTCACTTTTTTATTGGTGGCATCTATCGCAATTACTTCATCATTCACCCATTGCACGCCATAATTCTGTTTGGCTAGGTCATAACCAAAAGTCAGGTCATTAATGCTTTTACTACCGCCTAAAACCAAATTACTTAGCGGGCACGATACAAACTGGCTGGATTTTTCAATCACCACTACATCAATGCTGTTTGCACTCCACATACGAATATATTTGGCAGCCGTTGCTCCAGCATAGCCACCGCCAATTACAACCACGCGTCCTACTGTAGATTTTTTTGCGTTACTGACACAGCCGCTTAATAATGGATAGCTTGATAACAGCAAGCCAGTTGCACCGACGGTTTTAATGAATTTACGGCGACTATTGTCCGTAGGAATAATAGTGGTAGGCTTAATCATGGTTAGCCTTTAGTTGTTGTGTTGCAGGGTTAATGGCAGGTACTCTTTTTTGCGCAGAAAAGTAGGCAGCTAATTGATTGATTTCATCCACCTGCAGACCTTTCGCGTGTCTATGCATGACTGTGGCTGGCCTATCACCATTTTTAAAAGCCAGCATTTGCATGGTGAAGTATGTTTTATCCATGCCCGCCAATATGGCATTGCCCGCAAGTGCGTTGCCATTGGTGCCATGACAAGCCGCACAAGATGCAGCAAGTGTGCGTGTGTGTAAATCTGGGGCAGATAAAACAATATCCTCACCGGTTTTGCCTGAAACAGGCAAACCAAATGAGGATATTAGTATAAAACTTAACAGTAACTTCTTTGAAACGAATGTTTGGTTAATCATCTAGTGTTCAAGGAATTATGAAAAACCTTATTCTAAACAGATTAACTAGATTGTGCTGTGACTTTAATCACTATGCAAACATCCAATAAAGTTAGAAGCATTTGTCTTCTTTACAGCCGTCGTCTTTAACACCAAGTGATGACAATAGTTTCACCATATCAGCACCGCGCTCGCCTTCATCAGTCATCACACGAATAATTGAAATATCGCCCTTCATTTTTTTCTGAATGTCAGCACCATTTTCGGCAAGATATTTCACAATATTTTGATAGTTATCAAAAGCAGCTAAATGGAATGCTGTCATTTTGGTGGCTGGGTGCACGTAGTTTAAATCAGCACCTTTTTCTTTTAGGTATTTCACCATTTCAAATTGACCTTTGGTGGCAGCCATCTGAATTGGCGTCCATGCAAAGAATTTTTCGTTTACTACTTTTGGATCATTTGCGACGTATTTTTTTACAATTTTCATGTCGCCTTTACCAATTGCATCGGTAAATTCAACTGATTCGTCATCTGTCATTGCAAAAGCATGCATTGATAAACTCAAAGCCAAAACTGTAAAAAGTGCTTTTAATAATTTCATTCTATTTTTCTCCAACCTTATAAAATTTTGTTTGGCAAAATGCCATTTAGTAAACCATCTAATCAAAACATACGACTAAGAACGTATTTTTAAAACCATACCATTAAAATGTGCGTATTAATCTACGTATTTTCTGGCATTTCTAAACATTCGCATCCAAGGTGCATCTTCTGTCCAATCATCGGGGCACCATGAATGTTGCACTGCTCTAAATACTCGTTCAGGATGCGGCATCATGATGCTAAAGCGTCCGTCTTGAGTCGTTAATCCCGTAATTCCCTGTGGCGAACCGTTAGGATTCAACGGGTATATTTCAGTAGGCGTTGACTGGTTATTGAAACTAGTTGCGTTGTCAATAAAGCGCATCGTCACCAACTTTTTAGCTAACACACTATTGACAGCGCTTGGCGTAGAAAATTCCGCAAAACCTTCGCCATGTGCAACGGCAATAGGCATGCGGCTGCCAGCCATGCCGTTAAAGAAGATTGAGGGCGATTCCAGCACTTCTACCATCGCCACACGCGCTTCAAACTGCTCTGATTTGTTTTTAACAAAGTGCGGCCAGTGATCTGCCCCGGGGATAATGCTATGCAAATTACTCATCATTTGGCAGCCGTTACAAACGCCAAGCGCAAAAGAATCGCCTCGATTAAAGAATGCACTAAATTCATCATTTGCGCGACTGTTGAATAAAATTGATTTCGCCCAGCCTTCACCCGCGCCCAGTACATCGCCATAGCTAAAGCCGCCACAAGCCACCAAGCCTGCAAAGTCTTTCAATGATACGCGGCCGCTAATTACGTCGCTCATGTGCACATCGATACTGCTAAAACCTGCGCGGTCAAATGCTGCTGCCATTTCCACCTGACCGTTCACGCCTTGCTCACGCAGAATCGCCATTTTTGGGCGCGCGCCTGTATTAATGTAGGGCGCGGCGATATTTTGATTAATATCAAAGGTTAAATGCGCATGTAAGCCAGTGTCCGCTTCGTTTAAAATGCGGTCATACTCTTGCTGCGCGCAAGTAGGGTTATCACGCAATGATTGCATATGATATGTGGTTTCAGACCACATACGATGCAGGTTGACGCGGCTATCTGCAAATACAGTTTGGCCGTTTTGTGTGATGCTGATTTGATTTTGATTGGTGACAACGCCAATTAAATGCGCGCTTAAAGATGCCTTAAGTTGTCTTAAAACGGCATCGGCGTCTGCTGCGCGCACTTGAATCACCGCACCTAATTCTTCATTAAATAATATGCTTGCCGCATCGCCGTTTAAATCGGCGATATCAATATTTAAGCCACAATGTCCAGCAAAAGCCATTTCAGTTAAGGTTGAAAATAAGCCGCCATCACTGCGGTCATGATAAGCCAGTAGCTTGTCTTCGGCATTCAATTGCTGAATCGCTGCAAAAAAAGCTTTTAATTGCGCAGGGTTATCCACATCAGGTGCTGTATCGCCTAATTGACCATATACTTGCGCCAAGCTACTGCCGCCTAAACGATTTTTACTATTGCCCAAGTCAATTAAGATTAGCTTGCTTTCGCCCAGGTCAGTACGTAATTGCGACGTTAAGGTTTTGCGTGCATCTGTTGTGTTGGCAAAAGCGGTTACCACCAATGAAATAGGTGAGGTCACGGCCTTTTTGGTGTCGCCGTCTTCCCACACCGTCTTCATGCTCATCGAATCTTTACCAACTGGAATGCTAATGCCAAGCGCAGGGCATAATTCCATACCAACTGCTTTAACGGTGGCAAAAAGCGCCGCATCTTCACCTGCATGGCCCGCTGGCGCCATCCAGTTAGCCGATAATTTTAGATTGCCAATGTCGTAAATTTTTGCGGCAGCAATATTGGTAATCGCCTCGCCAATCGCCATGCGGCCAGAGGCGGGCGCATCAATTAGAGCAATCGGTGCACGCTCGCCAATTGCAAACGCTTCGCCAGCATTGGTTTGGTAACCCGCTAAAGTCACGGCTACGTCAGACACTGGAATTTGCCAAGGACCCACAAACTGGTCGCGGGCGATTAAACCTGTCACCGTGCGGTCGCTAATGGTGATTAGGAAAGTTTTATCTGCTACGCCTGGTAGCCTTAATACGCGTGCAACAGCGTCTTTTAAATCAATTTTTTGTGTATCAAAAGCGCTTAATTTTTTACTCGTACTCTTTACATCGCGCGTCATTTTGGGCGGCTTGCCTAATAAAACAGATAAGTCCATATCTACAGGCTTGTTATCAAAATGACTATCCGCTACCGTTAAATGGCGCTCTTCAGTGGCGTATCCCACAATTGCAAATGGGCAGCGCTCGCGTTCGCAGAGCGCTTTAAACCGTGGTAAATCTTTTTGCAGAACGGCCATCACATAGCGTTCTTGCGATTCATTGCTCCACAGTTCACGTGGTGACATGCCGAGTTCTTCATTATGCACATCGCGCAACTGAAAAACAGCGCCTACTTTAGCGTCATTCACCAACTCAGGGAATGCGTTTGAAATACCACCTGCACCTACGTCGTGAATGCTCAAAATTGGGTTTTCGTCGCCCAATTGCCAGCAGCGGTCAATCACTTCTTGCGCACGGCGTTGCAACTCTGGGTTACCGCGCTGCACCGAATCAAAATCCAAATTTTCGGTATTGCTGCCCGTATCCATACTAGAGGCCGCGCCGCCGCCCAGGCCGATTAGCATGGCTGGGCCGCCTAGTTGAATTAATGCAGCACCTGCAGGAATTGCATTTTTGTGAGAATGCTCAGCCGAAATATTACCAACACCGCCTGCCAGCATAATCGGCTTATGGTAGCCACGTACTTCATTATTGAGTTCTAACTCAAAAGTGCGGAAATAACCGGCAATATTGGGGCGACCAAATTCGTTGTTGTAAGCTGCGCCACCTAGCGGGCCATCTGTCATGATTTGTAGCGGGGTGGCGATGCGACCTGGTTTACCATAGTTGACTTCCCAGGGCTGGATAAAATCAGGGATATTTAAATTGGATACTGAAAAACCCGTTAAGCCTGCTTTTGGTTTAGAGCCAATGCCTGTTGCACCTTCATCACGAATTTCACCGCCTGCGCCAGTTGCAGCGCCCGCAAAAGGTGAAATTGCAGTAGGGTGATTATGCGTTTCTACTTTCATTAAGTAGTGCATTTTGTCTTCATTAAAACCGTATTCACCATTTGCACTAGGGTAAAAACGCTGGGTTTTTTGCCCCGCAACAATAGATGAATTGTCTGAATAAGCAACCACGGTATGGCCAGGATTCAGCTTATGCGTATTACGAATCATGCCAAACAGGCTGATATCTTGCGCCTCGCCATCAATTACCCAATCGGCATTGAATATCTTGTGGCGGCAATGCTCTGAGTTGGCCTGCGCGAACATCATCAATTCAACATCAGTCGGGTTGCGACCAATTTTGCTAAAGTTTTCAACCAGATAATCTACTTCGTCAGGGGAAAGTGCCAAGCCCATTTCGTTATTGGCGCTATTCAGTGCAGCTTTGCCGCCTTGTAAAATATCCACAGTATTAAATGGCTTGGGTTCTGCGCTATGAAATAATTGCTGCGCATCATTTAAGTCGCTTAAAACTGTTTCTGTCATACGGTCGTGAATCGCCGCTTTGAAAGCCGTTTTTTCAGCATCGTTCAATGGTTGATTATTTAAAGTAGTCACATAAAAAGCAATGCCGCGCTCTATTCGCAACATGTTTTCTAAACCACAGTTTTTGGCGATATCGGTTGCGCGCGAAGCCCAAGGTGAAATCGTTCCAATGCGCGGCACCACTAAAAATAACTGACCAACTGGATCTTCTAATTGCGCCTTTGGCCCATAAGTTAGAATTTGTTTCAGTCTTTGCTGCTGCGTCTCGCTAAGTGCTACATCGCTAAACGCAAAATGCGTAAATTCAGTATAAATATGGGTGATGCTAGGAGTAGATTGCTTTATAGAAGCGTACAGCTTTTCAAGGCGAAATGGAGATAAAGCAGGGCTGCCACGAAGTGGTAGAAAAGAAGTGCTAGAAATTGAACCAGAAGACATGGATGATAAGCAATTGAAAGAGTTAAAAAATTAGCGATATTTTAACAGAAAGCTTAGTGGCTATTCTGATTAATAACTTTAAATCTTAATGCTTATTATCTAAAAGTGTGTTCTAAAGTGCCACGTAAGCTTGAAGAAAGAGGTGCATTTGTAGGCAAGCTAAAAATGCACCTGTTAATTAATTGCTGTTTGCTAATTTAGGTGAGCTTTTGCTGGTTGCAAAGCTATAGATTAGAAACGCCAATGGTACTAAAACTAAACTGTATGAAATCCAAGCACCAATGCGGCCTTCTGGGCCCCAGTCTTCTGTGGCAGCGTGCCAATAGGCGTTGTCGATAATGCCTAAATTATAAAATTCGACTGATTCTGTGTACTCATGGAAAGCGTAAATGAGTAGCTGAATCGAAAATAACACCATAAATACGGCAGTGACTTGGAAAAATAAGCCTAAATTAATGCGGTGGCCGTATTTGCTCCATGCCCAGGCCACGCTGGCTGCCACTAATAAGCCTAAAATTCCGCCAATAACTAAGTGTGAGCTGTCATTCGTCTGCGCTAGTGAGGCAATCATGGTGGCAGCTTCCAAGCCTTCGCGGCCAATCATCAGCAATACAAAAGCAAATATCGCCACTTTTGCGCCGCTGCCAGGGTTAGCAACGGCCTTATCAATGGCACCTGTAATTTCACGCTTCATGTGCTTTCCCATTTTAAGCATGTGCACAGTGCAGCTAATCACTAATATAGCGGCTGTTAGCGCTAAAGTGCCTTCCCAAAAAGGTGTTAAACCACCAATACGCGCCAATACAATGCCCAAAACAATGCAACCCAAAACAGCTACATAACAGGCGTTACGAACAGAAGGGATTAACTTTTGTCCGCCTGTTTTGGTTAAATATGCAATAGCAATCGCAATAATTAAAAAGGCTTCTAGGCCTTCTCTGAAGGTGATCATTAACGTTTCAAACATGGGTATTCCTAATAGAGTTTCTGACTAGATTGATCTAAATGATAATAGTTCTTGATTGTGACATATTTTTTTAAATTTCACTATGATGCTAAGGATAAAAAGACAACAAAAAAGCCTGCAATTGCAGGCTTTTTTGTGCTGAGATTACAACAATTCATTGCAATCGCAGGCGGCTTTCAAATTTGCCAATACATACTATTTAGCAGCGCCAGTCACTTCGATTTTCGCTTTTGCTTTTAAATCTAGCATCATTTTTTCAAGTTTACGTTGTTGTAGAGTACGCTCTAAACTTTCTTTTACTTTGTCGTAGCTTGGCACTTGAGTGGCGCGTGTATCAATCATTTTAATCACATGCCAGCCAAATTGTGTTTGCACTGGTGCTGAACTTACTTCACCTTTTTTCAGTGTAGTTACTGCATCGCTAAAAGGTTTTACCATGCCAGCAGGTGAGAACCAGCCTAAATCGCCGCCTTTTTCTTTAGAGCCAGGATCCATTGATTTTTCTTTGGCTAATTTGGCAAAGTCGCTACCTTTTTTAACTTGCGCCAAAATGTCATTGGCTTCTGCTTCTGTTTTTACCAAAATATGACGCGCATTATATTCTTTGTCGCCCAATTCTTTTTTGTATTGCTCATAAGCCGCTTTGGTGTCAGCCTCAGTCACTGGATTTTTCTTCATAAAATCAGCTAAGAAAATATTCACCAATAATTTACGTTGTGAAAGTTCTTCGTTAATTTTGTAATCAGGTAATTTATCAATACCTTGTTTTTGTGCCTCTTGATACGCTAATTCTGAACCAACTAATTCGTTCACAATGGCGTTTTTCATGCCATCAGAAGGTTTTTGGCCGCGTGCTTGCGCATCTTTCATAATGTAGTCAACCCAAGCTTGTTTGATGGGCTTGCCGTTAACGGTGGCGGCTGAATCAGCGGCATAAACTGCAGGTGCCATTGAAAGTGATGTTAGCGCTGCAATAGCGATAAAAATTTGAGTGATTTTCATAAAAATCCTTAGTTTTAAAGTGGGTATTTTAGATTTATTGGATTACTAATAAAGTTATTGGGGGTCATCAGGCGAAATTGCAAGTATGCTTATAGCATGAATTTGTTGCGGCATTAAGTCTGTAAGTGCTTGATAAATTAAACGATGTCGCATTATCTGTGATTTTTGCGAAAATTGCGAGCTGACGATAGTAAGGCTGAAATGTCCGCCACCACCATTGCCCGCATGGCCTGCATGCAAGGCGCTATCATCTTTAAGCGTTAAGCTTGTTGGATTCAACACCGCCAGCCTAGCTTTTATAGTTTCTGTTAAATTCATCTGTTATCAGTATTTAAAGGTTTTAAATAGTAGTGCTTATTGGCATTGATGAGAATACCTTATTTACGGTAGCGTTTTTCTAAATGGCTTAACTGTAACGTTTGCATAAACGCCAGCGCCTACAAACGGATCTGCATTCGCCCAATTTTTCGCTGATTCTAAATCGCTAAATTCGGCCACAATCAAACTGCCAGTAAAGCCAGCAGGGCCTGGATCAATACTATCAATGGCAGGCATTGGGCCTGCTAAAACCAATCTGCCTTGATTTTGCAATTCGGTTAATCTGGCTAAATGTGCGGGGCGGTTTGCTAAACGCTTCTCTAAGCTGTTTGGGCTGTCTTCGGCAATAATCGCGTATAACATTATTTGCTCTCTTTATTATCTTCAGTGGGCTCAATTAAATATTGTTTCAGCAATAAAGTTTGCGCGATGATAAAAATAAACATGATGCTGGTAACGCCAAATAATTTAAAGTTAACCCATGCGTTTTCAGAGTAATTAAACGCAACGTACAAATTAACAAAGCCCAAAATCACTAAAAATAAAACCCAAGCAAGGTTAAGCTTATCCCAAATTGGCTTGGGTGGATTAAGCATTTTGCCCATCATCTGCTGAATAAAGTTTTTCTTGAAGAATAGGTTGGCAATTAATAAAACCGCAGCTAGTAACCAATACAGCACTGTGGGTTTCCACATAATATAAGTCTTGTCATGCAGCAAAAGTGTAACGCCGCCCAACACGCTAATAATTGCACCATTTACCAGCAGCATTTTTTCAACTACGCCATGGCGAATTTTGGCGTAAATTATTAGCGCAATGGTTGCGCCAATTGCAATCGCAGTAGCCGTAAATATATCGTAGAGCTTAAAGCCTACAAAAAATAGAATAACGGGGATTAAATCAAAGAAAAATTTCATGCTTACCTTTAATTAGTGAGTCAGCTTAATAAAAGCTTAACTATCTGTAAAGGTTGTATTTTGCTATGATTTACACTTGTTTGCAAAACATTAGATGACCGAAAAATATTTATGGCTGCACAGATTGATCTACATTGCCACTCTACTATTTCAGATGGCTTATTAGCACCCCAAGATATTGTTGCACTGGCCGCCAAAAGTGGCATTAAGGTGATGGCATTAACCGATCATGACGATATTAGTGGCTTGCATATCGCACGTAATGCAGCTGTTGAACACGGCATTCATTTTGTAAATGGCGTTGAAATTTCGGTAACATGGAAAAAACGCACTTTGCATATTGTGGGTTTAAAGTTTGATGCCGAAAATGATGCGCTGAAAAATGCTTTAGCTGCGGTACGTATTGGACGCGATGAGCGCGCCATGCAGATGGCTGAAGGCTTGGCAAAAGTAGGTATTGGTGGCGCTTATGAGGGCGCCAAAGAAATTTCAAAACAAAGCATTATGACGCGCAGCCATTTTGCACAGTTTTTAGTTAAAAATGGCCATGCTAAAGATGTTAAATCGGTATTTAAAAAGTTTTTAGTCAAAGGTAAGCCAGGTTTTGTTGATCATAAATGGATGGATTTAGAGTCAGCAGTGAGTTTGATTACCAATGCAGGCGGCCAAGCGGTCATTGCGCACCCGGGACGCTATGATTTGGGTGCAATCAATATGATGTTGCTGATGCATGAGTTTAGAAGCTATGGCGGCGCTGCAATTGAAGTGGTCACCGGTAGCCATAACCCTCCGCAATACCAACAATTTGCCAAAATAGCGCATCGTTTCAGCTTAAAAGCTTCTTTGGGTTCCGATTATCATGGCCCTGGCTTGTCGTATATGGCAATGGGTTACGTGCCCGATTTGCCAGCTGGCTGCGACCCTGTGTGGGCCGATTGGCCAGAAGCGCAATATTTAAATTAAACACCAAAACCAATGGCGCAATACTTTGTAATCAATGCCGATAATCCGCAGCCGCGGCTGATTAAACATGCCGTTGAGATTCTGCGTGATGGCGGTGTGATTGCCTATCCGACCGATTCCAGCTATGCCTTAGGTTGCATGATTGGGTTCAAAGACGCGCAAGATAGAATTCGCCAAATTCGCGGGCTTGGCGATGACCATTTGTTTACCTTAATTTGCCGCAATTTAAGTGAGTTAAGTGTATACGCACAAGTCGATAATAGCCAATTTAGGCTGCTTAAAGCCAATACTCCCGCTGCGATTACCTTTATATTAAAAGCCACACGCGAAGTACCGCGCCGTTTGCAACATCCTAAGCGCAGCGCTGTTGGTATTCGTGTGCCTAATCATTTAGTGGTGCAGGCTTTATTGGATGAACTGGCAGAACCAATGTTAAGCATGACCTTGCAACTGCCAACTGACGATGCGCCTTTAAATGAGGCATGGGAAATTCGTGAGCGTTTAGAAAGCCAAGTGGATTTAGTGATTGATTCGGCAATTAGTCTGGCAGGATTAACGACTGTGATTGATTTGACTACCACGGAGCCTTCATTAATACGCCAAGGCGTGGCAGATGCCGGGCCGTTTGGACTTTAGCGGTTTGATTAACAATATAATTGATAAAAAGAAAATAATATGGATTTTTTCAGTCTTTTAAACGCGCTGCAATCACTCACTACCATACAGCGTATCGCAGTCACTGCTATACCTATGGTGCTAGCTATTACTGTGCATGAAGCCGCGCACGGCTATGCTGCACGCCATTATGGCGACATGACGGCGCACAATTTAGGCCGCATTTCACTCAATCCCATCCGCCATATTGATTTAGTTGGTACTGTAATTGTGCCAAGCATTACCATGTTAGTTGGCGGCATCTTTTTTGGCTGGGCCAAGCCAGTGCCTGTTAATTTTATGAATTTGCGACACCCCAAGCGCGATATGCTTTGGGTGGCTGCCGCAGGGCCAGGTGCCAACTTGGCGATGGCTATTTTGTGGGCAATTGCTATGCAATTTGCACACTTTTTACCAGAATACGCAGCCTTGCCATTTGCCTTAATGGGCGCGGCAGGCATATTAACCAATACTATTTTAATGGTGCTGAACTTATTACCACTACCGCCTTTAGACGGTGGGCGCATTGCAGTGAGTTTGTTGCCTAATAATTTAGCCATTAAATATGCGCAAATTGAGCGCTACGGCTTTATTATTTTAATTATTTTATTGGTCACGCATATTCTTGATAAAATTATGTGGCCGTTTGTGATGATTACTTTACGTAGCATTTCAGCAGTGTTTTTCTAATTTTAATAATATCAGCAATATACAAGGTTAAATATGGCGTTAGAACGCGTTTTATCGGGCATGCGCCCAACAGGCAATTTGCATTTAGGCCATTACAATGGCGTGCTTAAAAATTGGATTAAGCTACAGCATGAGCATGAATGCTTGTTTTTTGTGGCCGATTGGCATGCGCTAACCACCCATTACGATACGCCCGAAATCATTGAAGAATCTGTTTGGGAAATGGTGATTGATTGGTTGGCAGCGGGCGTAGACCCTGCTAATGCAACTATTTTCATTCAATCGCGTGTGCCAGAACACGCTGAATTGCATACACTTTTAAGCATGATTACACCGCTAAGTTGGTTAGAACGTGTGCCAACTTACAAAGACCAGCAAGAAAAACTAGCCAGCAAAGATTTATCCACCTACGGGTTTTTGGGTTATCCATTGCTGCAAAGTGCCGATATTCTCATTTACAAAGCCACGCAAGTGCCAGTAGGTGAAGACCAAATTCCGCATATTGAATTTACTCGCGAAATCGCGCGCCGTTTTAACCATATTTACGGCAAAGAAATTGGCTTTGAAGAAAAAGCTGAAGCCGCGATAAAAAAATTAGGCAGCAAAAAAGGCGCCTTATACGAAGAAATGCGTAATGCTTACCAGCAAGCAGGTGACGAAGAAGCGTTAGAAGCGGCGCGCGCCTTGATTGAAGAGCAACAGGGCATGAGCATGGGCGACAAAGAGCGCTTGCTAGGCTACCTTGAAGGCGGCGGCAAAATGATTTTGATTGAGCCAGATTACAAGCTGACGCCAGCCTCAAAAATGCCTGGTTTAGATGGCCAAAAAATGTCTAAATCGTATAACAACACCATTTCATTGCGCGAAGACAAAGACGTTATCGCCAAAAAAATCAAAACCATGCCGACTGATCCTGCGCGCATTCGCCGCACCGATCCAGGCGACCCAGCCAAGTGCCCAGTATGGCAACTGCACGAAATCTATTCAGAAAAATCCACCCAAGATTGGGTACAAAACGGCTGCAAAACCGCTTCCATTGGCTGTATTGAATGCAAAGGCCCTGTGATTGAAGGCGTATTAAAAGAACTGCAACCGATTCAAGAACGCGCGGCGCAATATGCTGAAGACCCAACCTTGGTTAAAAATATCGTAGCAGAAGGCTGTGAAAAAGCGCGTAAATTAGCAAGAGAAACCATGCGGGATGTGAGGGACGCGATGGGTTTGAACTACTCGTAATAATAAAAGGAACGAGATGAATCACTGGTTAGCATTAGCAATCGCGATTTTTGCAGAGGTCATTGGCACAACTGCACTGAAAGCTTCTAACGAGTTTACACGACTTTTACCGTCGCTACTTGTTGTCGCAGGTTACGGCACAGCGTTCTACTTTATGGCGATTAGCATGCGTGTGTTGCCAGTGGGTATTATGTATGCCATTTGGTCTGGCATGGGCATTGTGCTGGTTTCAATCATTGGCTGGCTGGTTTACAAACAGACATTAGATTTGCCCTCTATAATTGGTATGGGTTTAATTATTGCAGGCGTAATTTTGATTAATCTGTTCTCAAAATCTGTTGGGCATTAAAGCCAATGCAAACGCAGCTCACATTAGGTATACGCGTTCATGGTGAGACCTTATCTGAGTTGCCGCAGGATTTATATATTCCGCCAGATGCGCTAGAAGTTTATCTTGAAGCATTTGAAGGCCCGCTGGATTTATTGCTGTACCTGATTCGCAAGCATAATCTGGATATTCTGGATATTCCCATGGCGCAATTGACCGCGCAATATATGGAATATGTTGAAAAGATGAAAGTAATCAAGCTGGAATTGGCAGCTGATTATTTACTGATGTCGGCCATGCTAATTGAGATTAAATCACGCATGCTGTTACCAAAACCAGTAGAAGTAGCAGAGGAAGATGACCCGCGTGCAGAGCTGGTACGCCGCTTAATGGAGTATGAAGCGATAAAATTAGCCGCCCAACGCTTAGATGCGATGCCACAAGTAGGCGCAGAAATTCAGGTAGCCGCCGCTTATTATCAGCATATTGCAGAAGTTAAGCCGATAGACGTTAGTTTGGATGAGTTGGTAGAAGCCTGGCGCAACGTGCTTAAGCGCGCCAAATTGACTACACATCACAAAATCGGCAAAGCAGAATTATCGGTGCGTGAGCATATGAGCCAGATTTTACGTCGCTTAAAAGCAGATGGCATGGTGGAGTTTTCGGCCTTATTTGATGTGGTGACTGAAGGCTTACCCAAATTGGTGGTGCATTTTTTGGCGATATTAGAACTGGCAAAGGAAGGCCTGATTCGTATCACACAACAAAAAGCATTTTCACCGATTTATTTACAAGCAAATACCAGTGAGTGATTGTGAAAGAGCCTGAAAATATCATTGAATTTAAGCAGATTCTGGAAGCGGCATTATTAACGGCTGGCCAGCCCTTAAGCTTGGATGATTTGCTAAAACTATTTGCTGGGCGCATGGAACGTACTACTTTGCGCATGTTGCTAGATGAATTAAAGCAAGATTGGGCGCAGGAAAATACCGCCAAAACGCTGGAATTGGTGCAAGTGGCTACAGGCTATCGCTTTCAAGCCAAGCCGCAATTTAGCGAATTCATCGCGCGTTTAAGTCCAGAAAAGCAGCCTAAATATTCACGCGCCGTCATGGAAACTTTGGCGATTATCGCGTACCGCCAACCCGTAACGCGCGGCGATATCGAGCAAATTCGGGGTGTAGCGGTCAACCCGAATGTGATGCGACAATTACAAGAGCGTGATTGGATTGATGTGGTCGGGCAGCGCGAAGTGCCAGGTAGACCATCGCTGTATGCAACAACCAAACACTTTCTGGATGACCTAAATTTGCGCAGTTTAAGCGAACTGCCGCCATTTGAAGATTTTGCGCAAACGGAAATTCCGTTAGAAAATTAATTCACGGCCATTGCTAATCCATTAATTTATACTGATTTTCGCAATAACTACTGTAAAATCATGGCTTAGCAAATAAAAGTAAGCTCATCATGGCACGTCCTTTCAAGCAACAACGCGATCCACAAGCCCCAATCCGCCGTCCAAAAACCAACTTTACTAAGCTGGAAGTAGATGAAAACGCAGCGCCAGAACCCACGCAGCGCCTGCATAAATTGTTGGCGATGCAAGGCATGGGTTCACGCCGCGATATGGAAGAGTTGATTGCTAGCGGACGCGTCACTATTAATGGCGAAGTCGCCAAAGTGGGCGCAGGCGTTACCCAGTATGACATTGTGCGTATCGATAGTCGCCCAGTACGCTTGTCGTTTGAGGCTGAATTGCCGCAAGTGCTTATCTATCATAAGCCAGAAGGCGAAATCGTTAGCCAAGATGACCCAGAAGGGCGCGCAACGGTTTTTGACAAGCTGCCAAAAATTAAACAAGGCAAATGGATTGCGATTGGTCGGCTGGATATGAATACCAGCGGCTTGCTGATATTTACTAATTCTGGCGAATTAGCCAACCGCTTTATGCACCCACGTTATGAAGTAGAGCGTGAATACGCGGTGCGTATTTTTGGCGAATTAACCGATGAGCAAATGACCATGCTAACCCAAGGCATTGAGCTGGAAGATGGCCCTGCCAGTTTTGATAGTATTTCGGCGCAAGGTGGTGAAGGCGCCAACCATTGGTACCAAGTGATTATTCGTGAAGGTCGTAACCGCGAAGTGCGCCGTTTGTTTGAAGCGTTTCAATTACCCGTAAGCCGCTTAATGCGCGTGCGTTTTGGCCCTGTGAATTTACCACCTAGGGTAAAACGCGGCACTATGTTAAAACTTGAACAAAAAACCGTAGTGGAATTGTTAGAATGGGCTGGTTTAGAAGTGCCTAAAGCGCCATTAAGACAATTAAGCCAGCGCGAAAAAGACAAAGCCACTGCCGTATTTGTGCCAAAAGTACGCAAACAAAGAATGAGCGCGTTGGATAGACCAGTGCGTGAAATGGGTGAAGATGGCAAGCCAGTGTATCGCGGGCGTGTGGCTAAAACAGAAGTTAAAAAATCAGCGCCAAGAAAAACGGCTAACAGACGCGTGCGTCAAACCAGCGATTTGCCTGCAGCGACGACTAAAAAGCGATAGGCTTAATTGGTCAGCAGCTTGCTAATTAGCCGTCTGAAGTAACTGCTCTTTAGTGAGCAGAAATACATATTGATTGCCCGATTCAACCGTTAACCAAGTGAATTCCAAATCAGGATAAGCATCCATCAAGGCATCGCGATTGTGTCCAATTTCCACAATCAATATGCCGTCGTCATTTAAGTAATTAGCCGCTTCGCGCAAAATCGTGTGCGTATGATCTAAGCCATCTGCACCGCTTCCTAACGCTAGCTGTGGTTCATTTCGATATTCTGTAGGCAATTTGGCCATGCTGGGGGCATCGACATAAGGCGGGTTACTGATAATTAAATCGTAAGTTTTGCCAGCTAGTGCCGTAAACATATCGGATTCAATCGCGGTGATTTGTTCTTGTAAGCCGTAATTGTTGATATTGATATTAGCCACCGCAATCGCATCTGGTGAAATGTCTATTACATCAATCGCTGCATCTGGGAAAGCATTCGCCAGCAAAATACCTAAGCAGCCGCTGCCAGTGCAAATATCAGCGGCAGAGTTAATCAGCTCAGGATGCTCAATCCATGGCTGTAAGCCATGTTCACCTTCTTCGTTAAAGTCTAATAATTCGGCAATAAAGCTGCGTGGCACAATTACGCGTTCATCCACATAAAATTTAAAGCCACGTAGCCAAGCTTCGCGCACTAGATAAGCGGTAGGTGTACGTTTGGTGATGCGTTGTTCAATTAAATGCGCTAAATGTTTGCGTTCTTGCTCTGTAATCACAGCATCTAAAAAATTGTTAAGTGTGTCATGCGGTAAATGTAGCGCACTCATTACCAGCCACACCGCTTCGTCATAGCTGTTGTCGGTGCCATGGCCGAAGAAAATTTGTGCTTCTTCAAATTGGCTGACGGTAAAACGTAGCCAATCGCGAATGGTGAGAAGTTCAGTTGTAAGTTTAATCATTATTTTTTAGCCACAGAGTGCACAGAGAACACAGAATGGCAAAGATTTTCTCTGAGCACTCTGTGTTCTCTGTGGCTTATTTTAATAGTTTTTGCATTGTTAATTTATAGGTTTCTTTTAGTGGCTCAATATCCGCCACGCCTACGCACTCATTTAGTTTATGAATGGTTTTATTCAGTGGACCAAATTCAATCACTTGTTTGCAAATGTCTGCAATAAAACGGCCATCGCTAGTGCCGCCAGTGGTAGATAATTCAGGTGAGACACCATAACTTTCAACAATCGCTTCAGAAATAGCCTCAACCAAGTTGCCGCGCGGCGTGATGTAAGGCGGGCTATATTCCCACTCTAAATCGTAATCTAATGCATGTTTATCTAAAATGGCATGCACGCGCTGTTTTAAGTTGGCTTCGGTGCTACCGTTTTTAACACCATCTGCACCACTTAACTCTGGGCAGAATCTAAAGTTAAATAAAATCTCTACTTCACCAGGTACTACGTTAGTGGCACCTGTGCCGCCATTCATATTGCTGATTTGCCAAGAGGTAGGCGGAAAATATTCATTGCCGTTATCCCATACCGTTTCCACCATATCTTTAATGGCAGGTGCAGCCATGTGGATAGGATTTTTAACCAAATGTGGGTACGCAATATGGCCTTGCAAGCCTTTAACCGTCAGCTTGCCAGATAGCGAGCCGCGCCTACCGTTTTTAATCATATCACCAACGACTTTATTGCTGGTTGGTTCGCCAACAATGCAATAATCAATTAATTCACCACGATTTTTTAAAGCTTCTACCACTTTAACCGTGCCGTTAACGGCAATACCTTCTTCATCAGACGTAATTAGTAAGCCGATTGAGCCTGTGTGGTTTGGATTACTACGCACAAATTCTTCAATACTGGTGACAAATGCGGCTAATGATGTTTTCATATCTGCCGCGCCGCGCGCGTATAACATGCCGTCTACAATTGTCGGCTCAAACGGCGGAGTGTGCCATTTATCTAGCGGGCCAGTCGGTACTACATCGGTATGGCCTGCAAATACTAGCAAGGGCGATGCCGTACCGCGTCGCGCATAAAAGTTGTCTACATCACCAAAACGCATACGCTCGATTTTAAAGCCTAGCGGCTCAAGGCGCGCAATCATGGCCTCTTGGCAGCCAGCGTCCTCTGGCGTATTTGAGCGGCGTTTTAATAAATCAATCGCAAGCTCAAGGGTAGGGGATGCGCTACTCATGGGTACATTACTGGCGGTTACACTGGTCATGGCTTAATACCTGCTTTAAGATTTAAAAATTTCGGCATAACGTGATTCGTCAAAGCCCACACATAAAACAGTGCCATCTTTAACCAGCACGGGGCGTTTAATGACAGAGGTTTTAGCTTGCATCAGTGCAGTTGCAGAGGCGTTATCATTAATGCTGTTTTTAGTATTATCGTCTAGGCCACGCCAAGTTAAGCCTGCACGATTAATCAGCTTGTCATGTGAAACTTGAGTCAACCAATCATTTAACACATCTGTGGCAATGCCTTGTTTTTTAAAATCGTGAAATTCTACTGAGATTTGACGCGCGGCTAACCAATCGCGGGCTTTTTTAACGGTATTACAGTTTGGAATGCCGTAAAGTTTCATATGGCTTAGTGTTTAAGGCTTTGTTTAATGAAGCCTCATTTTAACATCTACATGCGGCTCTTGTCGTAATTAAGCCGCTTCTGATTGATAATCTGACACCAAAAATTGACCTGTAGATTCAAAATTAATATTAAGCTGTTTAAATAACTTAAATAATTTTTCTTCAGACATTGGTTTAGAGAACAAATACCCTTGCATTTGATCGCAATCTAGCTCGGCTAATGCAACACGTTGTGCCTCTGTTTCTACGCCCTCTGCCACTACGTTTAAATCTAGCGCATGCGCTAAGCGGATAACGGCATCTACTAATGCGCGTGACGCTTTATTTTCATTAATTTGCGCAATAAATATTTTATCTAGTTTAATTTCATCAATATTTAAATGCTGCAAGTAGCTTAAGCTAAACTGATGAGAGCCAAAATCATCCAGCGCCACCTTGATATCTGCGGCTTTAAATTGACGTAGCAAGTGTTTAAACTGGTTTTCATTTTTAACGGCAGTTGTTTCTTTAATTTCAAACATTAAATTTTCGGCAGAAATGTTATAGCGTTTACGCAGTTGCAATATTTCATCCACTAAGTGTGGGTTTCTAAATTGCTGGCGCGCTAAGTTAATCGATAACTTTAGATCAACGCCTGCATCTTTTGCGCGTTTAATGGCGCGGCAACTTTCTTCTACCACCCAATCATTGATTTGATTGATCAAGCCAAAACGTTCGGCTGCAGGAATAAAGGTAATCGGCAAAATAGTACCCAAAGTTGGATGATTCCAACGAATAAGGGCTTCAGCCCCTACAGGTGCTTGTTTTTTACAATCTATTTTAGGCTGGTAAACCAAGCTAAATTCATTATTTCTAATGGCAGATTGCAAATCGCGCTGCATTTCTAACATTTGATCAGAGGCTGATTCAATTTCAGAATCAAAGAATTTAAACTGATTTTTGCCATTTTCTTTGGCTTTATACATCGCGGCATCAGCGCAAATCATTAGCTTTTCTAAATCACCATCGCGTGGATAAACGGCAATTCCTACAGAACATGAAATATCAATTTGTTGGCCACCCACGATAAACGGCTCTTTAATGGCGTTAACAACGCGCTCTACAATTGGAATAATATCCTCATCTGATTTAATCTCTTCGATTAACGCCACAAACTCATCGCCGCCAATTCGCGCGACTGAGTCGCAAATGCGCACAGCGGCAATTAAGCGCAGTGCAACCGCTATCAACACCGCATCGCCAACATGATGGCCATAGGTATCATTGATGGGTTTAAAGTGATCTAAATCAATGTAGGCTAACGCAACTGTACTACCAGCGCGAGAGCTACGTTTTACCGCAGTTTCCAGCTCGCGTTGAAAAGCACGCCTATTGGGTAATTGAGTGAGCGGGTCTTTATAACCAGAACTTGACGTATCTGTATGGTTTTGTTTATCTAATATGCTCACTTTAAATGAATTAGCGCCAAATTTTTCATAGTATAAAGCTACTACAAATGCCAGCAGAAAAAGACAAACTAAGCCCAAGGCAATCAAAATGGCTGATAAAGTTTTATCTGAATATATCAAATTAGATGCCTGTGTTGCATGCGCTTGCAAGTGTACCGAGGCGTTAAAAGTGGCATGTATAGCCAATATTGTGATGCCAGTAATTGCCGAAAAAATCAGTTTAATTAATAACTTATTTTCGCCAATATAGTTTTTAACCCAAGATAATGTAACAAGTGTGAGTACGCCCGCCCCTAAGGCAACAGTTAGCGCCACCAACAATGAAATGGGGTAAAACGAGACTGATGTGCTGAAGCTCCACAGGCTGTTAGTTTCATTTAATCCGCTTAAAGCCAAATAAAACATTAAGTAGCTGCCCAAGCCGATGATTAATCCGCTAAAAGTTAGGCGGTTTAAAGTCATCATTTTTTTGCTGGAGGCAGCAAAAAGTGTGTAGCCAATGCTTATTGCAACTAGCCAAGAGGCAAACATAGCAAAAGAAAAAACCGTAAATGCCTGATTACCATGAAAAATAAGCAGATTAATAAAGTGAATCGCCCATAAACCAGTGCCTACTGCGATTGAATATACATTGAAAAGTGTTTTTCGGTATTGGCTTACGGTGCGGTAAAGATGCTCAACAAATCCAAAAGTAAGATACATGGCAAAGCAACTCGTCGAAAGCGAGAGCAATATCAGCCAAATATCGTAGTTAATTTTCATTGTAATCATTTATCTTTATTGAGTGATCAATATTTTTTAGATAAAGCAACTACTGTGCCATGTATTATTTTGCTGGCGAATTTGATAATGAATTTAATGTAAAAAAACCACACAGCCAGCACTGGCGCGCGAACTGTATGGTTTAGAGATTAAATTATTTGTTACACGGCTATTTGGCTATGTAACAATTAGTCAATCAAATATATTGGAGTGACTAATTTAGCTGTACTTGATGACGAAATATTAGCGTACTTGTTAGTTTTGACTAAATACCACGTAGTAATTCGTTAATACCAACTTTACCTAAAGTTTTTGCGTCCACTTTTTTAACAATCACGGCGCAATACAAGCTGTAACTGCCATCTTTTGATGGCAAATTGCCAGAAACAACGACTGAACCTGCAGGAACACGGCCATAAAATACTTCGCCTGTTTCTCTATCGTAAATTTTTGTGCTTTGGCCAATATATACGCCCATTGAAATCACGCAGTTGTCTTCAACAATCACGCCTTCAACTACTTCGCTTCTTGCGCCTACAAAGCAATTATCACCAATAATCGTTGGGCCTGCTTGTACTGGCTCTAGCACGCCACCAATTCCTACGCCGCCAGATAAATGCACGTTTTTACCGATTTGCGCACAAGAGCCTACGGTTGCCCAAGTATCTACCATCGTACCTTCGCCAACATAAGCGCCAATATTGACATATGACGGCATTAATACTGCATTTTTACCAATAAAAGAACCGCGACGTACAATTGCATTTGGCACAACGCGGAAACCGCCTGCTTTAAAATCTGCTTCTGAATAATCGGCAAATTTTGGCGGCACTTTATCAAAGTATTTGGTCACACCGTCATCTAGTAATTTATTGTCTTCTAATCTAAAAGACAGCAACACTGCTTTTTTAAGCCATTGATGCGTTTCCCAAGTTTGGGTATCGCCAATACGGCTAGCTACACGCAAAGTGCCAGCATCTAAGTCTTTTAGTACAGATTCAACGTGCGTTTTTAATTCTGACGTAGCATTGGCAGGGTTAATGTTGGCGCGGTCTTCAAATGCGGCTTCGATGATACTTTGACGTGGATCCATAGTGTTCTCAGAGTGTTAATTAATCAAAACGTTATTTTAACCTAGTTCATTTTATTCTGTTTCACCATTTAGCCAAAAATAATACGCTTAAATGATAAAGCGCACTGTGGTAAGCAGTGCGCTTTGATTAATAATGAATACTTGCGTGCTGATTTAGCTTTTTTTTGCCTTTTCGTATAAAGGCATTACTTTGGGCGTTAATGCTTTTAAATCTGCAATACGGTTTTCGCTAGCAGGGTGGGTACTAAAAAATTCTGGCGGTGCGTTTTTAGATTGCGCACTCATTTTTTGCCATAAAGTGACAGCAGCATTTGGATTAAATCCAGCACGAGCGGCTAGCTCTAAGCCCATTTTATCCGCCTCACGCTCTTGCTCGCGGCCGTTTGGTAAAGCAAAAAATAGTTGTGAGCCAGCGCCAGCAGCCTGCACCGCTGCACCACCAGCCGCGCCTGTGGCAAATGCTGCTAATGCTTGCAAGCCAAATTGTTGCACATAAGCTTGTGACATACGCTCGCGACCATGTTCACGTAATGCATGGGCAATTTCGTGGCCAATTACCGCCGCTAATTCGTCATCGGTTGCGTTGATTTTTTCTACTAAGCCAGACAACACCATGATTTTGCCACCAGGCATGCAATATGCATTTAATTGGTCATTTTTTTCAACATTTACCTCCCATTTCCAATTCACAGCATCTGGGCGAAACACACCAACTTGCGCAATTAATCGATTAGAGATGCCACGCACACGCGCCAACATTGCAGGATCAGCATTTAAAGTCTTTTTTGCTTGGGCTTCTTTTAACGTTTCTGTGTAAGCTTGTGCAGACATGCTATCTACCGAGCTGGCTGGCATTAGCAAAAATTGTGAGCGTTTAACGCCTGACACGCTGTCTTTAGTGGTAGTTGCACAGCTTGATAGCTGCATAGTGAGTGCGACTATTACAATGGCGGTAATTTTTTTCATGATGATTTCCTAAAGTATGTATATTCTAAATGATGTATACAGATTCATTGCTAGTGCAATAACGTTTAAAGTACTAAATGGTTGATTTTATACTAACAATGTAATGGTATAAACCTTGTACCAAGCTCTGTTATATTTTTAGTTGCGAACCCAGCTCTACAACGCGGTTAGGCGGTAACTTAAATTGGTTAGTAATTGTTTCTGCGGTACGAAATAAGCCAACAAAAATCTTTTTGCGCCAAATTGCCATGGTGGATTTTTCAGATGCAATAAGAATTTCTTTACCAATAAAAAATGAAGTATCCATTGGATCTACATTCAATCCTCTGGCATCACATAGAATTAAATCGCGTGGCAAATCGGGCTCGTCTTTAAAACCGTAGCGCACAGTTACGCGGTAAAACTCGTGCAGCATGGCTTCAACCGTGACACGCTCTTCTGTATTGGTATGCGGTACATCCAAAAATTTAACCGTTAAAATCATGACTTTTTCGTGTAAAACTTTGTTGTGTTTTAAGTTGTGTAACATGGCATGCGGCACACCTTCTGGGTTAGGCGTCATAAACACTGCCATGCCAGGCACGCGCGGTGGCGGATGTGCACCAATCGCTTCAATAAATGGCTCAATCGCCATTGATTCGGATTTTAATCGGTTGTAAACAAGTGCGCGGCCATTTTTCCAAGTGAGCATGAGTACAAAAATAACAACGCCAATCACCAAAGGAACCCAGCCGCCATCTGGTATTTTCAGTACGTTTGCACCAAAAAAAGCCAAATCAATCACTAAAAATAAAGCAACCAGTAAACCTGTTTTTAATTTGCTCCAGCGCCAAATTTCTGTAAACACAACAGATGCTAATAAAGTGGTAATCACCATGTCGCCAGTTACGGCAATGCCATATGCTGCTGCTAAATCGCCAGAGCTGCCAAATCCAATCACTAAGGCCATTACTGCAACCATTAAGCCCCAATTAACGCGTGGCATGTACACTTGGCCTTGCTCACTTTCTGAGGTGTGTTGAATATGCATGCGTGGCAAGTAACCCAGCTGTAACGCTTGGCGCGAAACTGAAAATGCGCCAGTGATTACTGCTTGAGAGGCAATAACGGTGGCTAGTGTTGCTAAGATAATGAGTGGAAATAATGCCCATTCTGGCGCTAAAAAGTAAAATGGATTTTTGATAGAGGCAGCGTTATGTAACATCAACGCGCCTTGGCCAAAGTAATTGAGTAATAAAGAAGGTAATACAAAACCAAACCAAGCTAGGCGAATGGGGAAGCGACCAAAATGACCCATGTCTGCATATAAAGCCTCTGCGCCTGTAACGGCTAACACAACTGCGCCTAATGCCACAAAAGCTATCCAAGGCTGCGTGGCAAAAAATGTAAATGCGTAATAGGGATTAAGCGCGTTTAGTATAGAGGGGTCATGCAGAATGTTGATTACGCCTAATATGCCTAATGTGCCAAACCACATCAACATGACAGGGCCAAAAAAAGCACCAACCACTGCGGTGCCCTTGCTTTGCGCCCAAAATAGCATAAACAGCACAACTAAGGTAATGGGCACAATGGCGGCATGCAAGCTAGGGGCTGCAACCTCTAAGCCTTCTACCGCAGATAGCACTGAAATAGCAGGTGTAATCATGCCATCGGCATAAAACATACAAGCGCCCAAAATGCCTAGCAACATAATGTTGCGCTGTTTTGTGCTATTGCCTTCGGCGTTTCTGGATGCCAAAGCCAGCAAAGCCATAATGCCGCCTTCGCCACGGTTATCGGCGCGCATAATAAAAGCAACGTATTTAACCGACACTATTAAAATGAGTGCCCATGTAATCAGCGATAAAATGCCGTAAACATTCATGGCGTTAAGTGGAAGTGGATGATGCCCAACTGAAAAAACTTCTTTCATCGTGTACAAGGGGCTGGTGCCAATGTCGCCAAACACGACGCCTAGCGCGGCTAATGCCATGGTAGGTAAGGCTGCTTTTTTTGTAGATTGATTGTCCATGTTGATACGCGACTATTACGATTGGGTATTATCAACCAATTAAATGGTCAAACCAAGTGTAAATGTAGATTAAATTGGGTTAATTTTCAGTGCTAATCACTTTTGCAAGGGCGTTGCCTTTGAAAAAAGTAATATTCAGCCGCGAATCTGGCTGGATTTGTTGCGCATCGGTAATCAGCTGTTGCGGTAGTGGGTTTAGCAGGTCATTTTGGCTAACTTCACAATGCACAATGGCATAGCCTCTGGCTAATACTGCGTTAGGGTTGAGTTGCTCAATACTACTGGCTAGCCGAATTAATTTTTGTTGCTGCATTTGCACATTTTGCTGCATAGCTAGCGATAAACGGCGTTGTAATTGCTTCATTTGCGTGGCGCGATTTTCAATCTGCTGCTTGGGCGAAATCAGTCTGCGTGCTAAAAAATCCAGTTTTTGTGCGGTCTGATTCAGCAAAAAGTTGATTTGTTTATTTAATCTATTTTGTAAGTTAAGTAATTGATTTTGTAACACTCTAATATCAGGGCAAGCCAGTTCAGCCGCTGCTGTAGGAGTGGCCGCACGCATATCTGCCACAAAATCACAAATCGTAAAATCGGTTTCATGGCCCACGCCGCTAATGGTTGGAATAGGGCAATCATCAATTGCACGCGCCACTACTTCTTCGTTAAATTGCCATAAATCTTCCATGCTGCCACCACCGCGGCAGATAATCAGTGTATCGCACTCCTCACGCTGGCTTGCGCTGCGAATTGCTTTTGCAATTAACGCCGCCGCGCCTTTGCCTTGCACGGGCGTTGGGTAAATAATCACGTTAATATTAGGATTGCGGCGTTTCAGCGTGGTTAATACATCGCGCAATGCCGCCGCATCGGCAGAGGTAACAATACCAATCGTTTGCGGATTACTGGGAATTGGCTTTTTAAATGCTGCATCAAATAAGCCTTCATGCGCTAGCTTGGCTTTTAGTTTTTCAAATGCCTCAAACAGCGCGCCCAAACCGGCTTTTTGCACAAATTCAACCGTTAATTGAAAGTCGCCACGCGCTTCATACAAAGTAACGGTAGCGCGCGCTTCAATTTTATCGCCTTCACGCGGTATAAAATCCACATAGCTATTACGGCCTTTAAACATCACGCATTTCACTTGCGCGGTGTTGTCTTTAAGCGAAAAATACCAATGACCACTGGCTGCACGGGTAAAGTTAGATACTTCGCCAGACACCCAAAATAGCGGAAAAGATTGTTCTAATACCTCACGCGCTAAACGATTCAGCTCGCTTACTGTCATGATGCTAGCAGGTGATTTTTGCTGGTCGAGGTAGTTTGTGGGTTCAGTCATGCGGCTTTATCAATTACAATTGTTTATTAATCGAATTATAGGCGTTAACACATATGTTACAAAAAATATTCCACACATTATTAACGGGTAAACGCGGCTATTTGCTGTGCTTTGTGCTGTGCTTTGGTATCGTAGCACTGGCCTTGGTGATTCAAACTACTTATAAGCTAGAGCCGTGCCCTTTATGCATTACACAGCGCATGGTTTTTATGGGCTTAGGCGCATTATTTTTAATCGCTGCTTTTATTCCACCAGCCAATATTTTTAAAAAAATATTCATGGCCCTACAAGTATTAACCGCGCTAGGTGGTGCGGGTGTGGCGATTCGTCACTGGTATTTACAAGCTAATCGCGAAAGTATGATTGCCGATTGCGGCGTTGGATTTGATTATATGTTTGAGAATTTTCCGCTGCAAAAAGCCTTTAAGTTGTTGTTTCGCGGCACAGGTGATTGCGCCGCCATCGATTGGACATTTCTAGGTTTAACCCTGCCACAACTGGGCTTAATTTCGTTTTTAGGCTTTGCGGCACTGGCAATTTATTTAGCTTTTAGAAAAGCCTAAATATGTTAAAGCATTGGAAAATCGGTTTAAAACGCGGTTTGCAAGTTTTTGCGCTATTTTTAGCCGCGCTGTTTGTGTATGGCTTGTTTAATAACTTCACCTTTTGGCATGCATTTGCCCATGCTGGCGCGCAATCAGGCCTTGCTTATATGATTTATTACGGTGTGTTTGCAGGGCCTGTTATTTTTTTAATAGTGGCTTTTGCTGCCATGGCGATTGCCAATTCAAAAAAGTAATTATTTAAAGAAACAAATTAAGAAACAAACATATGGATATTAAAACCTTAGATCATTTTGTGGGCAACACACCGCTGGTTAAATTGCAGCGCATGAACCCTAACCCCAGCAATACGATTTTATTAAAGTTAGAAGGCAATAACCCAGCGGGTTCTGTAAAAGATAGGCCTGCCTATAGCATGATTACGCGGGCAGAAGCGCGGGGCGATATTAAGCCAGGTGACACTTTAATTGAGGCCACTAGTGGTAACACTGGTATTGCATTGGCGATGGTAGCTGCCATGCGTGGCTATAAAATGGTGTTGGTAATGCCAGAAAACCAAAGTGTAGAGCGCCGCCAAAGTATGAAAGCCTATGGCGCAGAGCTAGTATTAACGCCTAAAGATGGCAGTATGGAATTAGCGCGTGATGTGGCCATGAAAATGCAAGCGGAGGGCGAAGGCATTGTGCTGGATCAGTTTGGCAATCAAGATAATCCGCTGGCGCATTATGAAATGACTGGCCCAGAAATTTGGCGTGATACGGCAGGAAAAATTACGCATTTTGTGGCCAGCATGGGAACTACAGGTACCATTATGGGCGTTTCGCGTTATTTAAAAGAGCAAAACCCCAATATTCAAATTATTGGAGTGCAACCAGAAGAGGGCGCGCAGATTCCAGGTATTCGCAAATGGCCAGTGGAATATATGCCAACCATTTTTGATGCAAAGCGTGTAGATGAATTGCGTTATGTGTCCCAGAAAAATGCAGAGAATATGACGCGCAAGCTAGCCACTGAAGAAGGCATTTTTGCTGGTATATCCAGCGGCGGTGGGCTTTACACCGCGCTACAATTGTCCAGAGAGCTGAAAGACGCTGTAATTGTATCGATTGTGTGTGACAGAGGTGACCGTTATCTCTCTACAGGCGTTTTCCCTAGTTAATTCCAACTTAGGTAGCTGTTTGGAAAATTCTATCCTGAATTGTAAATATGCCTTCCCCCAAACAGGGGGAAGGTTGGGATGGGGGTTGGCAGCAGCAGCGAATTGCTACCCCCACCCTAGCCCTCCCCCTTTAAAGGGGGAGGGAATATAATGACTCGGGATTTTTCGGGTAGTTTAAACACAGCTAAACTATCTCTATTTCACCTAATTTTTTTAATCGCTGTGCAATTTTCATGCTCAGCTCACGCTATTTCAAGCATTCAAATCACAGTGGGCGAGGTAGATGCGCCTATTGGGCAGCTTAAAAATGCCAATTTCCAAGTCGATTTAAAAGGTGTGCAGCCAACACTTTTACTAAATGCCGATTTAAAACCCAGCAATGAAAAAGAATTCGCTCATTTTGATTTAAAGTGCGGCCAGTTTTTAACTGAACAAATCGGCCAAGCCCAATGTTTAAATGGGCAATTTAAATCCAAACAAATTAGCGCGCCTTTTTCGGTTAATTTTGTCAGTTACCCATCCGATTTTGCGCTAAATATTGATTTTAATGGCGCTAATTTTAGCGATGAAGCGGGTTTGCATGCAGGCGAAAAGCTCACTGGCCAAATAAAAATGGCGGCTAAAAAACCACTCTCTAAAGATACATGGGCTTGGAATGGCTTAATTAGCTGGACGGCAGGCGAGCTGTATTGGCAGCCATTTTACTTTGGCAAAGCGGGTAACGTGTTTGAAATTAATGGCACGTTTAAACAAGATATTCTCAATATTCAAAACGCCAGCTTATTGGTGAATGAGGTGGGAAAAATGCAGGCAACCGCCACTATTAATATTAAAACTAAAATAGTGGAAGACGTAAAAGTTAACGCCAAAGATGTTGATTTTGCTGGGCTTTATGCAGTGTTTTTAAAGCCGATGGCGGAAAAATCAGCCTTTGGCAATATGGATGTTTCGGGTAAAGCCGATTGGCAATTTGAGATTAAAAATTTAGCGCCAACTAGCTTTGAGCTGAACCTGCGCGATGCGACTATTGAGGATAAAAATGGCAAATTTGGCTTTAGCCATATTAATGCGCATATTCCTTGGGATTATGATGAGCCCAAAAATTTGCAGCTGGCTTATCAAAGCGGGCATTTGCTTAAAATCGGTTTGCGCGAAACCAAGCTTAATGCAGAGGTTAATCGCTTTTCGCTTACTGCGCCAAAGTTGGATTTACCCGTTTTAGATGGCGCGCTCAGTTTATCCGATGTGTCTGCCGTGCGCTTAGGCGATAACTGGGCTTGGCATTTGCGCATGAATTTAGTGCCCATTACTTTAAATGAATTTAGCAAAGCATTAGGCTGGCCAGAGATGAAAGGTCAAATTTCCGGGCAAATTCCGCTGGTGACTTACGCCAATAAGCAGCTAAATATGGATGGCGCCATGACCTTTAATGCGTTTAATGGCAGCATTAGCATGAATGATTTGATTATTGACGACCCGCTTGGTGTGGCGCCGCGTTTATATGCCGATTTAAAAATGCGTAATTTAGACTTGGGCGATTTAACGCGCACCTTTAGTTTTGGCGCTATTGAAGGCAAGCTAGATGGCGATGTAAATGATATGGTGCTAGAAAACTGGAAGCCAGTGCAATTGGATGCATCGATTCAAACCAGCGATGGCAAACATTTAAAAAAAATATCGCAACGCGCGGTAGAAAATATTACGGCATTGGGTGGCGAAGGTACGGCAGCGGCTTTGCAGCGTACTTTTTTGCGATTCTTTAAAGAATTTAATTACGAAAAAATAGGCTTAAGCTGCAAATTAAGGCAAGATGTTTGTGAAATGGGTGGTGTTGAGTCAACGGCAAATGGTTACATCATCGTTAAGGGCAAAGGTATACCCGCCGTTAATGTGAATGGTTTTACGCAAAAAGTGAGCTTAGAGGATTTGTTGGGTAGAATTAAACGTATTACCGATAGCAATACTAAAGTGATTGTGAATTAAGCGTTAATTTAGGAAAAAATGATGAAAAAATTAGGCATTTTTGGGGTATTTGTTTTGTTAATACCTGCGTGTGTCACCATTAATATTTACTTTCCAGCTGCTGCGGCAGAAAAAGCAGCAGATAAAGTGATTGACGAGGTGTGGCAACTTAAACCAGGTGAAGAGCCTCCTGCAACGCCTGCACAAAGTAAGCCTGCAGAAGCGCCAGCCAAATAAATTCAATTTGTTTAAGGAATCATCATGAAAAAATTCATCACTATTTTTGGTTTTTTAGCAGCAACATTTTTAAGCAATAGCTGGGTGTTTGCAGCTGCTGATTTGGATGTGAACACCCCTGCCATTACAGCAATTAAAAATAGTATGCAAGCGCGTCACAACCAATTAAATCCGCATTACGATAGCGGCGCAGTTGGCTTAACTGCCGATGGCTTAGTTGCTGTGCGCGATGCCACGGCCGTGCCTTTAAAAGATCGTGGCGGTATTAATAGTTTGGTGGCTGCAGAAAATAGCGACCGCAATGCACTATATAAAGAAATAGCGGTAGGAAACGGCCATCCAGAGTGGGCGGGTGAGATTCGTAGTACTTTCGCGGGGCGCTGGGTAGATAAAGCGCAAGCTGGCTGGTATTACCAAAGTGCGGGCGGCTGGGTTAAAAAATAATTTTTTAACTATATTTTAATAAAACCTAGATTTTTATCAAAATCTAAGCTTTTATTAAAACCTTAACTTTTATCAAAACTTAAGATGGGTAAATATATGCAACTCAAACAGATTTTATTGCTGGCCTTATGTTTAATTTATGCGCTATTTAGCCATGCAGAAACTTATGAATGGGTGGATGAAAAAGGTGTTACCAACTACGGCGATGCCGTTCCCGCCCAATACAAAGATAAAGCAAAACAGGTAGAGATTAAAGAAAATGTCATCTCTGCGCCAGTAATACCCAATATTAAAAAAGATGATGGTAATCAGCCTGAACAATCTCAACCAATTGTGTTAGAAGTACCACCTGTAAGAGCCCCTAATAATTCAGAACCCAAAACGGATGAAAGTTGTGAGGTGCAAGTACAAAAATATAAAGAAAGCCAACTTTGTTTTGCGCAGTATAGAAACGTTAGAGGCGGCATTAATGAAGAAGGGGTAAGGCGTTGCACAGCGGTTCAGCAGCCAACTTGCTCAACAGATCGATAAACTAAATGACACCAACATTAGTATTTGATATTGAAACCATTCCAGATACCGCTGGCCTGCGCGCTTTGCTGGATTTACCTGTAGGCACATCAGATGAAGATGTGGCCAATATCGCGCTACATCAGCGCCGCCAGCACAATGGTAGTGAGTTTTTACCGCTACATCAGCATAAAGTGTGTGCAATTTCTTGTGCCTTGCGTGAAGGCAGCAACTTTAAAGTATGGACACTGGGTGATGCCCATTCATCTGAGGCAGAAATTATTCAGCGCTTTTTTGATGGCATTGAAAAATATACACCGCAAATAATTTCTTGGAACGGCAGTGGTTTTGATTTGCCCGTGTTGCATTATCGCGCCATGGTGAATAATGTGGTTGCGCCACGTTATTGGGATTTGGGCGAGGATGATAAAGATTTTAAATGGAATAATTATATTAGCCGCTACCACACACGGCATTTAGATTTAATGGATTTGCTGGCTTTGTACAACGCGCGCGCCAATGCGCCTTTAGATGATCTAGCTAAATTATGCGGGTTTCCTGGCAAATTAGGCATGGATGGCAGCAAGGTGTGGGATGCATTTAAAGCAGGAAAAATAGAAGAAATTCGCAATTACTGTGAAACCGATGTAGCCAATACACATTTGGTTTATTTGCGCTTTCAGCTAATGCGCGGCCACTTAAGCAAGGTCGAATATGAATCTGAAATACAATTGGTGCATAACACTTTAAGCAACTATGTTACCGATAATAAAACTCAGCACTGGGCAGAATTTTTAGCTGCTTGGCAATGATGGCTAGCTACATAGAGCCTAAAATTATTCAGAATCTAGCAAGTCTTCTTCAATGAGTACATCTTTCCAATTCAGTATTACTCTTTTATTCGTACCACCTTCAATTGTTAATTTGTGGCGTAGTTTTTGGCCGTTATTATTGGCTAAAATCATATAATTGCCTGCGGGTAGATTCACGTAAAGCACTGGTTTTGCACCAACAATTCTAAATACGCGTTCATCATTTTCGTTATAAATGTTTACATTAACATCAGTAACAGATCGTCCGACTGTACCTTCAGAAAACAATAAATTCAGCGTGTAATTTTTGGCATAAGGGCGCATTTCTTGCACCTGATCCACACCAATGCCACCTGTCATGTAAGCAATACCTGCTGGGGATGTTTGTGCTTTAGGCGCTTGCGCGTGAGCAAATTGCACAAAACTCAGCATTGCTAATATAAATAACAAAGCGGATTGAAGGTTTTTTTGAATAGTTGGCATGATGTGACTAACCCCAAAGGAAAGTTTCGACTTTTTAAGTATTTAAGCCATATTGTGTAAACAGTTTAGCAAATTTTTCATCATTACTCTAATGCAGTGCTTTTAATATATTGCTTAGGTTAAAATGTCTGCATGAGAAGAAGCCGCAATAAAAGTCGTCAAGACCCCAGTTTAAATCCTATTTTAACCGCCATTATTGAATCGCTAGACCAAGAAGGACGAGGTGTAGCGCATGTTGACGGTAAAACCATTTTTATTGATGGCGCATTGCCCAATGAGCGCGTGACTTACCAATCGCAGCACATTAAACCCAGCTACGAAGTCGCTAAAGTGGTGGATATTATCAAGCAATCCAATCAGCGTGTAACACCAAAATGCCCGCACTTTGGTTTGTGCGGTGGCTGTAAATTGCAACATTTAGATGCTGGCGCTCAAGTGGCAGCTAAACAGCGTCTGCTGGAAAACGATTTACGGCATATTGGCAAAGTTAAGCCAGATAATATGCTACCAGCACTGTATGGCCCAACTTGGGGCTACCGCCATAAAGCGCGTTTGAGTGTGAAATATGTAGATAAAAAGCAACGTGTTTTGGTGGGCTTTAACGAAAAAGCCACGCGCTACGTGGCCGATATGGATTCGTGTGAAGTATTGGTGCCAGAAGTGTCGGCATTAATCGCACCTTTGCAGCATATGATTGTGCAATTAAGCATACGCGATAAATTGCCACAGATTGAGCTAGCAGTCGGTGAAGCTGGCGTAATCGTTCTGATTTTCCGCATTATGGATGCACTGACAGCTGATGATGAAGCCATCTTTAAAGCCTTTGCAGACGCGCATCAAGTGCAAGTGTGGACGCAAACCAAAGGCCCAGATACCATCAAGCCATTTTGGCCTAATGCGACTCAATTAGAGGCGCATGCAAAAGAAGGGCAAGGTGTTACGTTAAGTTATAGTTTGCCAGAATTCGGTTTGCGCTATCCATTCAAGCCAAACGAATTCACACAAGTAAATCCGCAAATCAATCAGGTGATGATTCGGCGCGCCATGCAATTATTAAATCCGCAATCAGGTGAAAAAATTGCCGATTTCTTTTGCGGTATTGGCAATTTCACGTTGCCCATCGCGCGCAGTGGTGCAATCGTGTTGGGTTTAGAAGGCTTAGCGAATTTGGTAGATAGGGCCAACGAAAGTGCACAACTCAATCACATTCCAAATGTGCAATTTGGCGTGGCCGATTTATTTAAAATGACACCAGAATCATTACTCGCTTTAGGCAAATTTGATAAATGGCTAATCGACCCACCGCGCGACGGTGCGTTTGAATTAGTGAAAGCCATTGAAGATAACACTGCGCCGCAAACCATTGTTTATGTATCTTGCAACCCCGCCACACTGGCGCGCGATGCTGGTGTGCTGGTGAATGAAAAAGGCTATGTTTTAAGCGCAGCAGGCGTGATTAATATGTTCCCGCATACCAGTCATGTGGAATCAATTGCTTTGTTTGTGCGCCCAGAAAGCTAATCATTGCAAAGGCTTATATTAATTTTTGCTGTGGTTTTGCTTGCCAGTTGCAGCCAGCAAAATAACCATGCAGAAATCAATTTTGCCATAGCCCAAGCCCCGCTCAATTTAGACCCGCGCTATGCTACCGATGCCGCATCCGAGCGGGTAAATCGGCTGATTTATCAACCATTAGTAGATTTTGATGATGCCTCAAAGCCCGCGCCAGTTTTGGCGACTTGGGTTTTGATTAGTCCAACGCAGTATCAATTTACACTTAAGCCGCAGCGTGCGCCATTTCACCATCAACCTGCGCTAACGGCTATGGATGTGAAAGCCACTTATGATTCGATTTTGGGTTTAAAAAACTCGCCGCATACTGCAGAATTTGCCAACATTAAAAACATTAAGATTATCAATGCAGAATCTTTAATATTTGAATTAAAACAATCAGATAGCCATTTCCCATCTAAATTAATTATTGGTATTTTGCCTGCCGATTTAATCGCAAAAAATCACGATTTTGCACATCATCCGATTGGGAGTGGGCCGCTCAAAATAGTGAGTTGGAATAGCAGGCTGGTGTTGCAACGCATTCGAGATAATCAACTTATTCGCATAACCGAAGTGAAAGACCCAACCGTGCGTGTGCTTAAACTACAGCGCGGAGAGGCCGATTTAATTCAAGGCGATTTGCCGCCAGAACTGGTTAAGCATTTGCAAAATCAGCCTGAAATTAAAGTTAAAACCACGGCGGGTGCCAACTTTTCTTACCTTGGTTTAAATATGCAAGATGCTACTTTGCAAAATTTAAAAGTACGCCAAGCTATTGCTTATGCCATAGATCGCGAGGCAATTATTCGTCAGGTGATGGTGCAACAGTCGCGCGTTGCCAGCTCTATTTTACCGCCAGAGCATTACACCAATGCAAACACTCACTTGCAAACTTACCATTACAATCCTGAAAAAGCCAAACAATTACTGCATGAGGCGGGCATAAAGTTGCCGCTAAAGCTTATTTATAAAACCAGTACCGATGCACAACGCTTGCGTTTTGCCACCATTTTGCAATCGCAAATGGCAAATGGGGGCATTGATTTGCAGATTAAAAGCTTAGACTGGGGCACTTTTTTTGCGGATGTAAAACAAGGCAACTTTCAGCTATTTGGCTTAACTTGGGTGGGCATTAAAACGCCAGAAATTTACGCCAAAGCGTTTGGCAGCAATAACTTTCCACCCAATGGTTTTAACCGTGGCAGATATGCAGATAAAGCCTTGGATAACTTGTTAGCTAAAGAAAACTGGCCAGCCGCAACAGCACGCATTCAGCAGCAACTGCCCTATATTCCACTGTGGTATGAAGGTCAGTTTGCTGCAATGGGCAAAAATATTAGCCAATATTCGCCTAAGGCGGATGGCAATTGGGACGATTTAGTAACGATTGAAAAATCTGCGGCTATTATGCGCAAATAGCATTCAAACCATAATCATGTTAATGTAATGCAAATGAATTACAACAGGAGCGCACAATGAAAACCGCAACGATTCCAGCCTTACGTGTAGAACCAAAATTACGCCAAGCCGCAGAAAGCGTGCTTGCAGAAAATGAAACACTCTCTAGTTTTGTAGAAGAATCGTTACGCGCCAATATCGAAAAACGCTTGCATCATGAAGCATTTATTGCGCGCGGTTTAGCTTCTCGCGATGAAGCCAAACGTACAGGAGAATATTACTCTGCAGAAAGTGTGTTGGCAGAGTTAGACGATATGCTTAATGGAAAATCTGATTGACTTACCAGATTAGATTTACCCGCCAATCAAGAGAAGATCTAAAACGTCTTTATCTGTTTTTGTATCAGCAAGATAAAACTAGTGCTAAACATGCGCGAGACAACATTTATAAAGCGATTGAAACGTTAAGAATTTTTCCATTTACTTGCAGAAAAGTTCACGGAAAAAATCCATTTTTGCGTGAGTTAATTATTCCATTTGGTAACAACGGATATGTCGCTTTGTTTGAAATTGAAGAAAATAATATGGTCACAATATTAGCAGTGCGCCACCAGCGCGAAGACGACTATCTATAACTGTGAATGCAAATGATAATGTGCACTCCTCATGTTTTGCATTAGTGTAAAAGTCCTTTTGTTGACTTGCGTCTAGCTTACAAATTATTCACTTAAATTTAACGGCAACAAGCATGATTTATCGTCTATGGCGCATTAAAAATACAATGTGTTATATTGTACACAATGTAATTATTGGGGTTAAAAATGAGCACAACGGTGACATTAAGATTAGATGATGAAGTCAAAAATAAGCTAGAAAAGCTGGCTGAATCAACACATAGAAGCCGTTCTTTTTTAGCGGCAGAAGCAATTAAAGCTTATGTAGATAGCAATGAATGGCAAATTAGCGAGATTCATGCAGCCATTCAAGAAGCGGATGCAGGCGATTTTGCTAGCGATGCAGAGGTGAAAGCCATTTTTACAAAATGGAAAGCAAAATAAGCGGCATGCAAATTGTTTGGCTAAAAAAGGCTTTGCTTAATTTAGATGAAATTGCTGAATATATTGCACACGATAATCCTGCAATGGCAATTAAGGTTGTCGAATCAATAGAATCACAAGTTAACTTATTATCATCCCAGCCAGCAATCGGCCGTTCTGGCAGGGTATTAGGTACGCGCGAATTGGTTATTACAAATACGCCTTATTTAGTACCATACCGAATTAAAAATAACACGGTAGAAATTTTGCGGGTATTTCATACTTCGCGTAGGCCGCCAACAAATTGGTAATATAAAAGGTAAGCGCTAATGTCGCTCTATTTAGATTTAAAAAAAGCCCAGTCTGAAGAAGACGTCAAAGCTGTTTATATTAAAGCCTTAAAGCTTAAAGAAAAGAAGCTAGGCTTAATTGATATTCAAACAGAAAAAATTTGGTTTGAGGCCAAAAAAGGTAGCGCAGATATTCACGCCATGTTTGGGCAATTAATTGTTTATGTTTCACAATCTAACAAAAGGGGCGAACCTATACCACCTTTCCTTTGCGTTATTGATTCTGAAAAAGCAGCGTTCATGGCAACAAGCAATGCCATGCCCATTTTAAAAGATAAAAGTATTGCTTTAAATGCTGCGGCATCTACTATCAGCAAAGAAACAGTCAGCCAAATTCGTCCTTATATTGAGCCGCACATTGCGGTTTTTAAAATAGAACAACACGAAGACGAATTTTTAGAAACCGTTAAAGTTGCCATTGAATCAGGCGTATTTTTACGCACAAACATCACACCTGATAACTTAAAGCAGGTGTTTGATAACTGGGTAAGCATGATTGGCTGTGAGCTAGATAATGTGTCCGATGCCGACTTTGCCTTATTGTTTTTTGCCGACATTATGTTTGATGAAAAACAAAACCGTAAAGTGGTAGAAGACTTACCAGCAAAGCTTGGCTTTATGGATGGCAAGCCCATGTTTATATTAAATGGTAAAACGCACGAGCTAGCTAGCCACGATGGTTACCGCAAGTTTTGGCAAATTTATCACCGCCCGCCAGAGGCAGAGCATCGTCATTATCTATTGGAGCGACGTGATAGCTTACTGCCCTTAGATGAACGTAGCTTTAAAGGCGCATATTACACACCCTTAAAAGTGGTAGATAAAGCTTATGATTTACTTGCCAAAACGCTGGGTAAAAACTGGCAAAAAAATTACATAGTGTGGGATATGTGCTGTGGCGTGGGTAACTTAGAAGTGAAGCACTCAAACCACCGCAATATTTACATGAGTACGCTAGACCAAGCCGATATAGATGTAATGAAAGCCAGCCGAACCTGTGTGGCTGCAACGCATTTTCAGTACGATTATTTAAACGACGATATAGACGACTTTGGCAATATTGACTATTCAATTACCAATAAACTGCCCAAAGCTTTGCAGCAAGCAATTAGCGATGCCAATGCTAAGAAAGTGGGGGCGAAGAAAATTTTGGTGTTGATTAACCCACCTTATGCCGAAGCACCAAACACAATAGGAAAAGAAGGCAAAACCGATGTTGCCAACACACAAATCGGCGCACTAATGAATAATGCAGGCTATGGCTATGCAGCCCGTGAATTATTTGTGCAGTTTATGGCCCGTGTTCAAAAAGAAATCCCTAATGCCTCGCTGGCAATGTTTAGCACGCTTAAATATGTGAATGCGCCAAATTTTGAGCAATTTAGACAGCGTTGGAAGGCCAAGTATTTAAGCGGTTTTGTGGTACATAGCCAAGCGTTTGATGGCTTAAGCGGTAACTTTCCCATTGGATTTTTAGTGTGGGATACCAGTAAAAAACAAATGATTAAAGAAGTTGAAACCCAAGCATTAAACAAAACAGCTGAATGGGTTGGCGAGAAGAGTTTTTATAACTTGCCTAGCAATACTTTTTTGAGTGAATGGTTTATTCGACCACGTTCAAATAATATTGATGCTTTACCGCTTAAAAATGCATTTACGCCAACAACAAGCACAAAGGATGTGAGAGGAAAAAAATGGGCTGATGGTGCGATTGGCAGCATGATTTGCTTTGGAAATGATTTACAACATGCTGGAACTGGTACCGCATTATTATCTTCTGGCTACTGTAGCGCAGGCGGATATTTTGTAACGGATAAAAACCTTTGGCAAGCTGCCATTACTTTCTCAGTGAGACAGCTTATTTCACATACGTGGATTAATCATAACGACCAGTTTTTGCAGCCGTCTGAAAAGCTCACCTCAATTTTCAAAAGTGATTGTTTAGTATGGATGCTGTTTAATGGAAAAAATGTCACTGCTAGCGCAGATGGTTTGGAGTGGAACGATAAAAAATGGTCGATTGTGAATCACTTTATTCCGTTTACTGAAACAGAAGTTAATGCACCTAAGCGTTTTGAATCTGATTTTATGGTGCAATATTTGGCTGATAAAACCTTATCAAAAGAAGCACTGGCTGTTTTAAATACAGGGCGTGATATTTGGTGTGCGTATTTTGCCAGTAATTTTGAACGTAAAATTCGGGATGAATATAAACTTAACCGCACTGACGTAGGCTGGTATCAAATTCGTAAAGCTTTAGAAACCAAAGGCAAAAGCGACGGGGTGGAGTTTGATTTTTCAGCTTTTAAAATAGCCTATGATGCGCTAAGTGAAAAGTTACGTCCGCAGGTGTTTGAGTTGGGGTTTTTAAAGAGCTAACCATGCAAATCCAAATTTCCATTACAAACCAAACCTTAATGATATTCGATAACTTTGGCGGTGTTAAGGCAAAGTATCTTGTGTCTACTGCCGCTAATGGCGTGGGATGCGAAAAAAATAGTGGCTGCACGCCATTAGGCAATCATATTATCCGCGCCAAGATTGGCGCAGGCGCCTTGCCAAATACGGTTTTTGTAGGCCGCAGGCCAACGGGTGAGATTTGCACACCAGAATTAATGGCGCAATTTCCGAATCGTGATTGGATTTTGACGCGAATTTTATGGTTAAGTGGCACTGAAATCGGTGTAAATCGGTTGGGCAATGTTGATACCATGCAGCGTTATATTTACATTCACGGTTCGCCTGATAGCACGGAAATGGGCAAAATCGGCTCGCACGGCTGTGTGCGCATGCGTAATGGCGATATGATTGAATTGTTTGATTTGGTAGCCGTAGGTACGCCAGTTTTTATTGCAGAATAGTTACTCCCTCCCCCTTGATGGGTGAGGGTTGGGGAGAGGGTGTGGCTCGCTTCAGTGAAGGTGCTGCAAGATTTTACCCCTCTCCCTAACCCTCTCCCACAAGGGGCGAGGGGATTAAGGTGGTTTGTGTTTTTAATCAAAAAATTACTGGGTTTTACCACTGTCATTTTTGGCGTTTTATTACTCACTTTTTTGTTGATTCATGCCGTACCTGGCGACCCAGTTGAGGTGATGCTGGGTGAATCGGCGAGTGTGGCCGATAGAGAGTTACTGCGCGCTGATTTAGGTTTGAATCAGCCACTCATTCAACAGTTTGGCCACTATTTAGCTGCACTATCCCATGGCGATTTTGGCAGCTCTATTCATACCAAAACGCCAATTATTGATTTAATCAAAGCGCGTTATCCTGCCACACTTAAGCTGGCATTTTTATCACTTTTTATTGGGTTAAGTATTGGCATTCCATTAGGCATATACGCGGCACTTAAGGCTGGGCATTGGCAAGATTTAGTGGTGACATTAGTGAGCGTTCGTTTATCTGCCATGCCTGCGTTTTGGCTGGGGCCAATATTAATGTTGGTGTTTGCGGTATGGCTTGGCTGGTTGCCTGTGAGCGGCATGGATTCAAACACATCGATTATTTTACCCGCGCTCACTTTGGGTTTTGGTTTAAGCGCCATACTGACGCGCATGACGCGCACTAGTTTGCTTGAAGTGCTAAATGATGACTATATCCGCACTGCCCGCGCCAAAGGTTTAACCGAATCTACTGTGATTATCCGCCATGCTTTGCGCGCCGCTTTATTGCCGATTATTACCATTGTCGGTTTGCAAATGGGCAGTTTGCTGGCTGGCACCGTGATTACTGAAACTATTTTCAGCTGGGATGGCATTGGCCGCTTGTTGGTAGAAAGTATTGAAAAGCGCGATTACCCTGTGACGCAAGCGTGTGTGCTGGTAGTGGCTTTAAGTTATGTATTGGTGAATTTGTTTACCGATATTTTCTATCGATTTGTTGATCCGCGTGTGCGGTAAATGTATACCCCCATCCTAGCCTTCCCCCTGAAAGGGGAAGGGATTGAAGCATAGGGGTTGTTGAAAAAATTAATAATTTCAACTTCGATAAAATTAATTCCCTCCCCACTCAGGGGGAGGGTTAGGGTGGGGGTATGCTTTATGACTCAAGAAAAAATATTAAGAATAGCACCAAACATCAAAGTCAATTCGCGCGAATTACGTAGCAACATGACCGATGCTGAACAACATCTTTGGCGGCACCTTCGTATGCGTCAATTGAATGGATTGAAATTTAGGCGACAACATCCGTGCGGAAACTATATTTTAGATTTTGCTTGCATAGAAATGAAATTAGCAATTGAGCTAGATGGTAGTCAGCATCAGCAGCAAATTGAATATGACAAAAACCGAACGGAATGGCTAAACAGCGAGGGATGGAAATTGTTGCGTTTCTGGAATAATGAAGTTTTGCAAACTAGTGAGAATGTGCTGGAGGCAATTGATGAATGTTGTCAAAAATGACTACCCCCATCCTAGCCATCTCCCTTACATGTGGAAGGAACTTTACCCATGAAAAAATTTGCCATTTGTATTTTAGCGTTTTGGGTGCTGGCGGTTATTGCAGGTAAGCTACTTCAACTAAACCCCAATCAAATAGATTTAAACGCGATTCTAAACCCCATCAACACACATTATTGGCTAGGCGCAGACGATTTAGGCCGCGATATTCTGGCGCGCGTATTGGAAGGTATTCAAGTCTCATTTTTTGTAGCCATTATTGTTACTGTGATTACCATGCTAATTGGCGTTTTGGTTGGCCTCATAGCTGGTTTTTATGGCGGCAAGATAGACGCTATTTTGATGAAAATCACCGATATTTTTTTGGCTTTTCCGGGCATATTATTGGCGATAGCGTTTGCTGCGGTTTTAGGCGCAGGTTTAGGCAACTTAATCTTGGCTTTGTGCATCACAGGTTGGGTGAGTTATGCCAGATTAACGCGCGGCCAAACACTCAGTTTGCGCAATCGGCAACATGTGATTGCGGCAGAGTCACTTGGTGCTAGTGTGCCACGCATTTTAATTAAACATATTTTGCCTTTGTTAGGCTCTATATTAATGGTAGAAGCCACTTACAGCTTAGCCAGTGTAATGATTGCAGAAGCATCACTTTCGTTTTTAGGTTTAGGTATTCAAGCGCCAAATGCCAGTTGGGGTGCCATGTTGCGCGATGGCGTACGTTATATGCTGGTTGCGCCGCATTATGTGCTGGTGGTGGGTTTAAGTTTAATGAGCTTGATATTGGCGATTAATTTGGGCGGTGACTACTTGCGTGATAAGTTAGATGTTAGGACTGAGCAATGACCAAGCAGTACAAATATTACGATTTCATCATGGCGGCTTTCGTCACGGTGCTGGTCTGCTCCAATTTAATTGGCCCCGCTAAAGTCACGCAAATCGATGCGCCGCTACTGGGCACATTAACCTTTGGCGCTGGCGTTTTATTTTTCCCCATCTCATTTATTTTTGGCGATATTCTCACCGAAGTTTATGGCTATTCAGCCAGTCTGGCTTGGATGATTGTAGCCCTGCCACCCGCGCCATTCTGGAATAATCAACATGAATACGAAGTAGCGTTTGGCAGCACTTGGCGCATCTCACTGGCTGGCTTAATTGCATTTGCCGTGGGCGAATTTGTAAATAGCTTTATAATGGCGAAGATGAAGTTAATTGCTGCTGGCAAACGCTTGTGGCAACGCACTATTACCAGCACAATTTTTGGCGAAACGATTGATACCGTTTTATTTGTGCCGCTGGCATTTTGGAACACTGGCATTATTCCTAACGATAAAATACCTTTGATTATTGGCGCACAGATTATTGCCAAAATCGGGGTAGAAGTGGCATTCACACCAGCGGTCTACAAAATTGTGGCGTTTTTAAAGCGCGCCGAAAATGAAGATTATTACGACAAAAACACAGACTTTAACCCTTTTAAATTATAACTAATTGAGATTTCATTGACCGAAACTACAGCAACAGTAAACGTAACATGGCAAGAAAAAGGCAAGCCACAGCAAGCGGTTTGGCAAAGTGAGGCGAATACCGCGCCACCTAAAAATATACAAATTGCAGATGACACGACTAGCGCAAAAGACGCTTATAAGTTGATATGCGAGGGCACCGCTTTTTTATATAAAGGCGATTTTCAAAACGCCAAACAGATGCTGCAAGCCATTACGCGCAAGTTTGACATTAAGCCTATTAAGCCAGCAGAGAACCTCACGCAAGCGTTTCATCAACACCGCGCAAGGCAAATTCAGCGCGCGAATATTACCAACAAAATTCTGATAGAGCTAAATCACGGCAGTTGCGATTTAAAACGCGCGCCTGATGTAAAAGAGGCGGTTACAGGTGCGTTAATCGTTAATGCCAAAATAGATAAAGTGCCAATGAAAATGGTGCTGTCCTTAAGAGAGTTATTGGGCATGGTGGGCGCACATGAGTGGCGCAAAAAAGGCGTGCCTGTCGATGCGCTACCAGCCAATATTCATGCCCATTATGGCGTTTACAGCCCAATTCGTGGTGAGTATTTAGATTTAATTAATACAACCAGTTTAGGCAATGCCAAAACCGCTTTTGATATTGGTACAGGCACTGGCGTGATTGCAGCCATTTTGGTTACACGTGGCATTAAAGCGGTGATTGCCACCGATAACAGCCTGCGCGCCTTAAATTGCGCAGCTGATAACGTAGAAAAATTGAATCTAAAATCGTATATCACTGTTGAACAAGCAAACCTATTTCCAGGTGGGCATAAAAAAGCTGACTTGATTGTGTGTAACCCGCCTTGGCTACCAGCTAAAGCCAATGCGCCGATTGAGCATGCGATTTATGATCCAAACAGCGCGATGCTAAAAGGTTTTTTAAACGGCGTAAGCGCACATTTAAATGATGATGGCGAAGCATGGCTGATTTTGTCTGATTTGGCCGAACATCTGGGTTTGCGTACGCCAGAAGAATTGCAAAAATGGATTGCCGATGCCGGTTTAACGGTAGTAGAAAAGCTGGATATTGCACCAAAACACGCTAAAAGTACTGACCAATCTGATCCTCTGTATGAGGCACGGGTAAAAGAAATCACTTCGCTTTATCGGTTAAAAATATAGATGAATACATTAAATAGTATTAATGACTTGATAAGTTCCAAGTAGAAACAATTTTTGCTTCGCTTGAGCTAAGCCCATACGTTAATTGAATATTTGCTATGGCTAAATCTCTTTTAGCGTTGATGACATAAAAATGATTGTTTGTTAATTGACCAATGGCTAATTTAAGTTTACCTTTCAAAAGCTTTAAGTTACCTTCAAGTTGATATATAAACATTTCTTGACCTCAAATTTTAATCAGTTAATTAGTAAGTGATATTTAATATGATTATTACGTTTGTGAGAGTAAGCCAGTACTTAAAATGCTGTCAGAAAAGGCTTACCTTTATGCTGTTATTGCGGGCTAGACTCGCAATCTGGCGAGAGTAAAAGGTGCTGAATCATGTTCAGCACGGCACAATTTTTTAGTAAAGTTTATGTCCATTTAGGTGTTTTTTAACTAAATTCTTAATCAAAATTTTAAGCAAAATGTAAAGTGAAACCATGTCATTAGGCCCCGTTATGTTAGATGTTGTTGGCACAGAATTGAGTGCTGACGACATTAAACGTTTACAACATCCGCTAGTGGGCGGTGTTATTTTATTTGCGCGCAACTTTGTTAGTTGTAGCCAGCTTAAAGCGCTCACGACAAGCATTCATGCGGTACGCCAGCCACCATTGTTAATAGCGGTAGACCATGAAGGTGGACGAGTACAGCGTTTTAGAGATGGCTTTACCAAGATTCCGCCCATGCGAGAGTTTGGTAAAATTTGGGATAAAAATCCTAAAAAGGCGCGTGAACTGGCAATTGAAGCAGGCTGGATTTTAGCGGCAGAATTGCGCGCGCATGGTATTGATTTTAGTTTTACGCCTGTGCTGGATATGGATTACGGCGATAGTTTGGTGATTGGCGATAGGGCGTTTCATCAAGACGCAACCGCGATTAATGAATTAGCCTTTAGCTTAATGCAAGGCCTTAAAAAAGGTGGCATGTCAGCCGTTGGCAAGCATTTTCCTGGTCATGGCTTTGTGGTGGCCGATTCGCATGTAAGCATTCCGATTGATGAGCGCAGTTTTGATGAAATTGCCGCCAACGATATGCAGCCGTTCAAACAAATGATTGATGAAGGCCTGGCGGCGATTATGCCTGCGCATGTGATTTACCCAAAAGTGGATGATAAGCCAGCTGGTTTTTCACAAAAATGGCTGCAAAAAGTATTGCGTGAACGTCTAGGCTTTAACGGCGTGATTTTTAGTGATGATTTAAGTATGGAGGGCGCGACTGTAGGCGGTGACGTGACAACCCGTAGCCTAGCCGCACTCAACGCGGGATGCGATATGGTGTTGTTGTGTAATCGTCCTGATTTGGCCGATGAGTTATTAGCAAAATTAGAATGGAAAATGTCTGCGCAAAGCATATTAAGGCTTGCACGCATGCATGGCGGGCATCATCCTGCAGATACAAATGCGCTGCACGAAAATGCCCAATTTGTTGCGGCTGTTAAACGAGTTGGATTAGTAGGCAAGCAAGAAGGCGAGTTGTTTGCCTAATGAAATAACACTCAGAAAGTGCTGCTTTCTGAGTGTTTAATGCTGTTTAAACTCTGCTACGTGCAAAGGTAAACAAGCCTAGCGCTACTGCCATTAATGGTAAAGAAGCTGGTAGAGGCACTGGGCTTAAAGGTGTGAATTTGACACCAACGACAAAGTCATCGTAATCCGCATCACCATTTGAGCTATCGTTAAAACCTAACACATAATCAAATGGACCAAAATTAGGGCCAGTAACAGGGGTTAGATTACCATTTAAAATAGCAAAACCAAGTACAGGCGTTGCTAAGCTGCCATTGGAAAATGTGCTACCTTGATTATCAAGAAAGCTAAAGTTAAGTTGCCCTGCATCGATTGCGAAGGAAGCAGTACTATCGCCAATTGCATTACTTTCATTCAAAGTACTACCTAAAAACGAGAATGAGTTGTTGTAGCCACTTTCATTACCTAAATAAGTGAAAACAATGGTAACAGGACCATTAGCAACAAGCGTACCCAATAAACCATTCGAATATAAGCCTGTAAACTCAGCAGGTTGCCCATCGTAGCCAGCAAAAGAAATTGCCGAGCTTCCTGCAATATCTAAATTGTCTGCTTGAGCCAATCCAGATGTGAGTAATAAAGTTGCTGCTAAAGAAATGGTAGCAATGCTAGGCAGTTTGGTCTTGTTCATGATAAACCTTTCGGTAATTAAAAATCTGGAATTTGATGAGTGCATACTATGCTGGCAAGCCTGTTTTAGTCTGTGCGATGGCTAACATAGCTTTAATTCAAAGATGCGTGGCTTTATACTCATCACTCTTTGAATGAAGTTATACGCCAATGATGAATTATTTATATACGCATTCATGCGTATTGTTTCATTGCCATGTAACTTAATATATTTAAAATATTGGCATTTGTCAGTTAAGTTTGGATTCTATTAAAAGTTTCTCAAATTGATTGTTTTAACAATTTGTCACTTGAAACTTAAGGATAAAGTCGCTATCTTAGTTATATTGCCTGTTGGCAACTTTTATAAGGAAATAAACATGTTAGATGATATGCAAGTATTAGGCCGTGAAGGCACACTAGCCACACAAAATAAGGTATTGCGTAACACTTATGCCTTGCTTGGCTTAACCATGATTCCAACCGTTATTGGTGCGTTGGTTGGTATGAAAATGAATTTTGCTTTTGCAGCGCAGCATCCATTTATATTTGCGATTGGTGCTATGGCTGTTATTTACGGAATGTTTTTTGCAATTAATGCAAACCGCAACAGCAGTATTGGCGTGGTTTTATTGCTTGGCTTAACGTTCTTGCTTGGCCTAATGCTTGGCCCAATTTTGCAACATGCGCTTAATCTTAATAACGGTGCTCAAATCGTTGGTTTAGCAGCGGGTGGTACAGGCGTTATTTTGATGACAATGGCAGGTATTGCGACAACTACCAAAAAAGACTTTAGCTTTATGGGTAAATTCTTATTGGTAGGTATTATTTTGCTTATCGTTGCGTCACTGGCTAATATGTTCTTTCAAATTCCAGCCATGGCATTAGCTTTATCTGGTATTGGTGTTATCTTATTCTCTGGTTTTATTTTGTATGATGTAAGCCGCATTGTGAATGGTGGTGAAACCAATTATGTGATGGCAACGTTAAGTTTGTACATGAGCATTTATAACTTGTTCACCAGTTTGTTACAGTTATTAATGGGTTTAATGGGAAGCAATGATTAAGCGCAATAACGATTAATTAAGCTATTAAGTTGTTTGATTCATAAAAAAGCCGACTCTGAGTCGGCTTTTTTATTGCTTGTTAGCTAATCTGCGTTGCCTAAAAAACTCAGACAAAACCGCACCACATTCTATGGCCAACACACCGCCAATTACCTGTGTATGGTGATTCAGCTTTAGCTCGGCCATTAAATTAATTACACTGCCACAAGCGCCTGTTTTAGGATCGCTGGCACCAAACACTAGCTTTTCAATACGCGCATGTTGCATAGCACCACTGCACATGGCGCATGGCTCTAGCGTAACGTATAGGGTGCAGCCTACTAAGCGGTAATTGCCTAAATATGCGGCTGCTTGGCGCATAGCGATTATTTCAGCATGCGCACTTGGATCGTGCAGGCCAATTGGTGAGTTGTTGCCGCGACCAATCACCACGTTATCTTTTACTACAATTGCGCCCACTGGCACCTCGCCTAAAGTGGCGGCTTGTTTGGCCAATTCTAATGCCTGTTGCATATAAGCGATATCATTTGTTGTTGATGTCATGATTTTTTTGGAATATTCAATTGGTTAATGCAATTTGCCAATGCTTGTAGTAGTTCTGGATTCGCTGATTTGCTATAGGTCATCATATTATAGCGATGCGCAATATCCATTATTTGTGTTTGCTGACTAGGTAACGTTTTAGCCGCGCGTGCCGCAAAATCCAGTGCCGTTTCGCCATTATTTTGGCTTAATCCAACACGTTTTAGTTGTAATAAATATTCTGCATACAATCGTTGCGTAGCGTTTAATTTGGCTTTTTGTTGCTTGACTAAAAAGTAAGTGGTAACACTCATTATTAGCGCAATAATGCCTATCATCCACATCAACATTTCTTGCAGATTGAGATTTTTACCGCTCAGTTTTTTTAAAAAATCCAGTTGCTTTTTGTCGTCATAGCCCAGCACCCATTGATTCCAGCCGTTGTTCACGCTATCCCAATTTAAATAAGCTTTTTTAAGCCAAGGGTAATCTGCGCGAGCCATTAAAGGTAGCTCATCGGTTTCATCTAATGCATCACTAATGCCGCTTTCAATGCGTTCTGGCGAAACGGCAGCGGTAGGGTCTACGCGTACCCAGCCTTTTTCTGATAGCCACACTTCAGCCCAAGCGTGTGCATCGGATTGACGCACAATATAATAATTGCCATTGGGATTGTATTCGCCGCCTTGATAGCCAGTGACAATGCGCGCTGGCACACCCGCAGCCCGCATTAAATAAACAAAGCTGGTGGCATAGTGTTCACAAAAGCCGCGCTTGGTGTTGAATAAAAAGTCATCAACTGGGTTTGCTGCCAAAATTGGTGGCCTTAAAGTATATACAAAAGGTTCTTGGCGATAGCGCTGAAGGGCAGTATTGATTTTGTCGCTAGGGCTTAAGTTTGCCCAGGTTTTGGCCAGTTTTACTGTTTTTGGATTTTCACCTTCATTAATTTGTAGGCTTAATAATCGTTCGCGCTCGCCCAAATGAACAGCTAGCTGATATTGGCTGTAAGAAATTGCATCATAGCGCATGCGGCTGCGCACAGGTTTATCTGCAACTACAGAATAATCGTGCGTAATTTTTGTATCGTTTGGAATCAGTGTTGGCATATCCAACATCAACATCCATAAACGGTTGTGAGGCTCAAGCGTCATGCTATATTGAATTGGTTTGCCAGATACTTGCAACGATTCAGCTTGTAAGCCTATTTTGTTGCTGCTCATGGTCCAGTTGCGATCTTCTTGGTGCCACAGTACGGGCCCGCGCCAATAGAGTTGGTTTTGCTGTGGCGCAGCACCTTTAAACTGCACCCTAAAAGCAATGGCGCTATTTTTTGTTAAATTGCTAATATTGCCAAACTGTAGGCTATCATCCAAGCCAGACATGCCGCTGTTAGCATCTTGCGGCAAACCCCACAACGGGCCAGGAATGCGTGGGAACAGCACAAATAATATCAACATTACCGGCACCGCCTGTAACAACAATTGCCCTGCCAGCTTTAAAATAAATTGAATATCTTTTGATTGGGCGGTTTCTTTTAAGCTGATATGAATCAAAGTGCCTGTAAGCATAATGAGCGGCAGAATGCTTAAGCTAAATGTTGTGATGGTTTGATTGAACAAAAATAAATTACCGACTAAAAAGAAAGCCAGCACAATCACCAACATATAATCGCGCAAAGTTTTGGTTTCTAGCAGTTTTAGTGCACACATCACTACTAGCAGGCTTAGTGAGGCATCGCGCCCAAAAAAACCTTTAAAAGTAAAAATAATACCGATAGAAATGGTGATGGTAATTGGCAGCAAAAGCCAAATTTTTGGCATGGCCCATTGGTATTTGTCTAGCAAATAGCGCCATATACCAAAGCCAACACTGGCAATAACTACCCATACAGGCAAATTGGGAATATGCGTAGCCAGCACCACTGCAAGTGAAATAAGCAGCCATTTTAAATGTTGGGAATTTAAAAGCCGATTCATGTTGTCAGTTCATTAATGCTAAGGCTGTTAAGGTTTGATGGTAGTGCGCCTCTGTATTGTTGGGCGCTAATTCGCTGGTTGGCAGCCTTAAGCCATAGCTTTGCTGGCTTGCATGTGCATCTATCACTAGTCGGGTAAGTTGCGAAATGCGCGATTCGTTAGAGCCTGCTGTTTGGGCCCAATCTAGCCATAAAGTTTGAGTACCCGCGCCGCTATAAAGCTTGGTATACATACCAATGCCACGGCTAGATGCTTTCCAATCTACTTTGCTGGGTGAATCGCCAACTTGATAGTTTTTGTGCCCGCTAAACTCATCATCACCTTTGATTAGCTGGCTATTGCCATGCGCGCTTGCATCGGCTGATAAGTTGTGATGATTGCCAGAATTAGCTGGCATTGGATACACCAAAAATTGAAATGGGTTTTCAATCACCGCCCACGCATGCAATAAACTTAATGGAAATTCTGTATAGATGGTTAGGCGCGGCAAGCCTTGCCAGCCACGTTTTTGCGTAGCAAGAGCCACTTCAATCACTTGCGCATTGTTGGCGCTAATGTCGTGAATCACTTCTGATTGCGGATTAAAATATGCGCCAATGACATAACGCGGCCGATTTTTAGGCTCTGATATTTTAAGGCTGATTGCCGCAATATCGCCCGCAAAAACAGGCTTGGCGTTTAGCACGGCCACTTGCAAATGTACTAAATTACGCCAAGTATGCAGCATGGCAATATTGCCCAAAGATGCCAGCAAAAAGGTAACGTAATAGCCCAAGCTTAGCGAATAATTGATTGAACCAATCAATAAGCCTATTAACATAACGGCATATAGCAAACCCCAACGCGTGGGCACAATATAAATTTGGCGTGGATTTAATATGGCAATATTGTTAGCGCTTTTTGCAACTCTAAACCATTGTTGCCAATAGCTTATTTTCCAAAACGTGAATGGCCAAATTTTATTAAGCATATCAGTTGCTATTAAGGAATAGCGACTTGATCAAGTATTTGCTTGGCCAAATTGGTTTCTTGCGCCAAACGGTGCACCACCACGCTTGGCAGCACTGCTTGCACATCTTCTGGCGTCACAAAATCGCGGCCGTCTATTAATGCCCAAGCTTGCGCGCATTGGCGTAAACCTAAACCAGCTCTGGGAGACAAGCCTTCTGCGGTTTGTGTGCGCGTATATTGAATCAATGCTTGCAGGTAATCTAATAGTGCATCTGAAACGTGTATTTGGTGCACTTGTTGTTGCAGTTTTAATAAGCTATCGGCATCACATACGGCTTGAATGCTATTTGCGTTTACGCGACCGCCTTGGTTTTTAAGCAATGCACGTTCCGATTTCGCATCTGGATAACCCAGTGTAATGCGCATTAAAAAACGGTCTAGTTGCGATTCTGGCAGTGCAAAAGTGCCAATGTGGTGTTTGGGATTTTGCGTGGCAATCACAAAAAACGGCTGTGGCAGCAAATGCGTATTGCCATCAACGGTTACTTGATGTTCTTCCATGGCCTCTAATAAGGCACTTTGAGTTTTTGGTGTGGCACGATTAATTTCATCTGCCAGCAATACGTTAGTGAAAATTGGCCCTGCATGAAATTGAAAGCCAGAACTGTTGCGGTCAAAAACCGATACACCAATAATATCGGCAGGTAATAAATCGCTGGTAAATTGCGTGCGCCTAAAGCTTAAGCCCAACACTTGCGCCAACGTATGTGCCAGCGTGGTTTTGCCCATGCCAGGTAAATCTTCAATGAGTAAATGGCCGCCCGCTAGCAGGCAGGTAAGGCTTAATTTTACTTGCTGCTCTTTACCTAAAATAATCTGAGAAGTTGCATGAAGAATGGCTTGAATAGTTTTTTGCATGAGTTGTTATTTAATGTAAAAGGTTAAAGTGGGGGCTAACTTCATGCCATTTTATCTATCTAAATTTAATATGATGTTTACTGCATTATTTAACTGGCTATCTTTCTTGGCTAGATTTATCTGCAAAACGTACCATCACATAGATTAAGCCCATCACAAAAGCACCGCCCACCCATATGCTGATTTCTTGAAAGGTGGGGCTGGCATCTTGCACTGGCATTACAATCAGCTTGCGTAAAAATAGTACTAGTACTACTTCTATAAATGTTTCTACCAATAATTTGCTGCCCAATAAATAGCGTATTTCAGCAGATATCAGTGCAGAAATAGACCACAGCAACATTAGCGTGCCCAGTGCATGCAAGAATCCATGCACAAGATTATGGTTGTTGGCCGCGTCATGCACGTCTTTAAAAAACAGCCAAGTGAACATCACAACAGAAGTGGCTAAAGCCAAGCCAATAATAATGTGCGCAAAGCCATTTAACCAAAGCATTGCTTTGATGGCGATTCGGTTAAGTGGTTCAAACTCGCGGGGTAGTTGATCTTGTGTCATCGGCGCCTCTTTATTTAAAGTAGAATAAACTTGATTAACAATAATTTAACCACATATAAGCTTGAATAGATTTAAATTAAACATGAATATTTATCATTTGTAGTAAACTGGTCTAATATTCTGCTGTAAAGCCATAAAAGGTATTATTAATATGCAAATTCGATTATCAAAAGAACGCGGCCATGCTAACCGCGGCTGGCTAGATAGCTACCACTCTTTTTCATTTGGCGATTATTACGATGCAAAATGGATGGGCTATTCAGTATTACGCGTGATAAACGAAGATGTGATTGCGCCAGCAAAAGGCTTTGGCACACACTCACATAACGATATGGAAATTATCACCTATGTTTTGAAAGGTGAGCTGGCGCACAAAGATAGTATGGGCAACGTTGAAACTATTAAGCAAGGCTATGTACAGCGAATGACGGCAGGTACAGGCGTTTCGCACAGCGAATTTAACGCTTCTACTACCGATGCTGTGCATCTACTGCAAATATGGATTATGCCAAATGAGATTGGCTTAGCGCCTGGTTATCAAGATAAATATTTTGACGATGCATTAAAATTAAACCAATGGTGCTTATTGGCGTCACAGTATGGCCTGCAAAATTCACTCAATGTTCATCAAGATATGGCATTGTATGCGGCACAATTAACAAATGGCCGCGCATTAAATTACAACGTAAAACCAAAGCGCAAAGCCTATTTGCAAATTGCTTTAGGTAATATTGAGGTAAATGGCAAACAACTGGCAGCAGGTGATGCCGCCTTTTTTGAGGCAAATGAAGCAATAGAATTAAAAACACAAAACAGCGCAGAAGTGCTGTTATTTGATTTACCCTGAACCACATAAAACAAATTAATAAACCCATAATATTTTAGGAGTATTCATGAATATGCTGTTTAAAAACATTGCCTTAGCAAGCACATTAACTTTAGCCGCAAGCTATGCATTCGCAGAGGCAGAAACTTATAACATTGATAATAAACACAGTTTTGCCAATTGGAGTGTGCGCCATGTAGTGTCAAAAACATCAGGTACTTTTAGCGATGTAACTGGCAAAATTGTGATTGATCGCAGCAACTTAGCAAACTCATCGGTTGACGCAAAAATTAACGTATTAAGCGTTAACAGTAGCCTTGCCAAACGGGATGAACATATTAAAAAAGCGGAGTATTTAGATGCCGAAAAGTTTGGCGAAATGAGCTTTGTAAGCAAGAAAATCGAAGCAAAATCAGCAACAGAAGGTGTAATGACAGGCGTGCTAACTATGCACGGTGTTGCAAAAGAAATGACATTCCCCTTTAAAGTTTTAGGCTTTGGTGCTGATGCTTGGGGCGGCTACAGAAGTGGTTTTGAAGCGCACACCAGTTTAAAAGCCAGCGACTTTGGCTTTGGCTGGGGCACAAAATCCAACGCATCAGTGGGCGACGATATTGAAATTACCTTGCTAATTGAAGGTATTAAAGCGAAATAGCATTGACGGCATATTTAGAATTTAATTATTTAAACAGCATTTAATTATTTAAAGTGGAGAATGACATGGCATTAGATTTATTTAGCCCAGCCAAATTAGGCTCAATTGCACTAAAAAACCGCATTGTAATGGCGCCATTAACCAGAAACAGAGCTGGTGAGGGCGGTGTGCCGCAAGATTTAAACGTAACCTATTATGAGCAGCGCGCCAGTGCTGGTTTAATTGTTACCGAAGCAACGCCCATTTCTGCAATGGGTCATGGTTACCCTGCTTTGCCAGGTATTTACACCGATGCACAAGTCGCTGGTTGGAAAAAAGTTACCGATGCCGTGCATGCCAAAGGCGGCAAGATTGTCATTCAAATATGGCATGTAGGCCGTATTTCGCATCCAACCTTACTAAATGGTGAGTTACCTGTAGCGCCATCTGCTATTAAGCCCGCAGGCAAAGCGTTTACCTATAAAGGATTGGTTGATTATGTAGAACCACGCGCACTAGATGCAAGCGAGTTGCCAGCGATTGTGCAAGATTATGTGCATGCAACCAAATGCGCATTAAAAGCAGGTTTTGACGGTGTAGAAATTCATGCCGCCAATGGCTATTTGCTAGACCAATTTTTGCGTGATGGCAGCAATAAACGCACAGATAACTACGGTGGCAGCTTTGAAAACCGCGCACGTTTATTGTTAGAAGTAACCAAAGCAGTGGTTGAAACGGCAGGTGCCGATAAAGTGGGTATACGCATTTCGCCAGTGAATCCTTTTAACGATATGCATGACAGCAATCCACAAGCGCTATTCAATTATGTTGTAGAGCAGCTGAATACATTTAACTTGGCTTATTTACATGCAGTTGAAGGCGGCATTCACGGCGGTGGTAAAGCCGATGCGTTTGATTTTGAACAAATGCGCAAGCTTTACAAAGGTGCGTACATGGCCAATTTAAGCTACGACAAAGCGCGAGGCAATGCCGCTATTGCCAGCGGTCATGCTGATGTCATTGCTTACGGTGTACCATTTATTGCTAACCCAGATTTGGTTGAGCGTTATAAAACAGATGCAGTATTGAATGAAGCCGATTCAAAATCATTTTATGGCGGTAACGAAAAAGGTTACACTGACTATCCATTTTTAACAGCATAAGCTGCAGGCTCATATGAAAAATCCCGCTATCACACAAGTACCAATCAACGAAACTATTGCTAATCGCTGGAGTGGTCGCGCTTATGATGCAACTAAGGCTGTTTCAAAAACGCAAATATTAAGCTTGTGTGAAGCGGCACGCTGGGCGCCATCTTGTTTTGGCGATGAGCCTTGGCGCTTTATTGTTTGGGATAAAAATACAGATGAAAAAGCTTGGCAAAAAGCCTTCGATTGCTTAGTGCCAGGCAATCAAGAATGGGTAAAAAATGCGCCAGTGTTATTGTTGGTGTGTGCCGATACTTTGTTTGGTCATAATCAAAAACCAAATCGCTTTGCGCAATACGATACAGGCGCAGCAGCGGAAAACCTATGCTTGCAAGCCGCCGATTTAGGCTTAATGGCGCATCAAATGGGTGGTTTTAATGTAGATGCCACGCGCGAAGCGTTTGCAATTCCAGAACAATTTACATTAATGGCGATGGTGGCGGTTGGCTATGCGGGTGATGCGAATCAGTTGTCTGATGATTTGAAAGCGCGCGAGTTAGCTGCACGCAAACGCAAACCATTAGCCGATTTATTTTTTGATTCTGCTTGGAATCAGCCAATTTAAGCAATGTAATGATGATGCAACTTAACTTAAACTCGCTCGTCTGATAAACTTGCAGATTATTTAATTTCAACAAGTTCATTTAAGGCAAAATTATGGCAGTTGTCGCGTTAACAAAAGAAAATTTTAAACAAACAATTGAAAGTAACAACTTTGTTATTGTCGATTTTTGGGCACCATGGTGTGAGCCATGTGTGGCGTTTACACCAACTTTTGAAGCAGCTGCCGCTAAAAATACTGATATTGTATTTGGTATGGTGAATACAGAAACTGACCCAGAAATTGGCAATTATTTTGAAGTGAACCAAATTCCGGGTATTTTAGTGATTCGTGAACAAGCGGGCATTCATGCGCAAGTGGGTGAAATAGGCGCGCCAGCATTAGATGAGATTATTAAATGGGCGCGTGACTATGATATGAGCACTGTGCACGAGTTTTACAAAAATGAAGAAGTGCAAAAAGCGATTAAAAAATAATTAACGTGAATAAACAATAAAAAAGCCGCTTTTCAGCGGCTTTTTTATTATGGCTTTGTTACTTTATAGTGGTTTTTTATAGCGGCTTTTGCTACATAAAGCGCATTTAAAAGCCGCCAGTAGTAACAATGCGGAAGACATAAAATGCGCCCAGCGCCATCATGATGTACATGGGTAAATCACCACTTTTTTTCTTTTCACCAATCGCAGCAGAAGACATCCAACGATTTAATAACCACAGCACAAAAATAATCACAGGGATAAACATCATGCGCGTGGTCGATTCAAACAGCCAGCCTAGCGCAGATTTAAGCCAGCCTTCATCTTTAAAAAACTCCATGGCAATGCCTATCAAACCAATCAGCAATAAAACCATGCCACCAAAAGACATAATGGTTTTAAGCGGCGTATCGGCTTGAATGTCAGAATTTTTACTATATTTATTTGGGTCTTTTTTTTGCGGTGCTGCCACGAAAATCTCCTAAAGCGAGTAAGTGTGATTGAAGCGCTTGCTAATACAATGAGATTAATTTTGGTTTAAATATCGGGCTGGGTCAACTGATTTACCTAAGCGCCTAATTTCGAAATGTAATTTAACACTATTCGAATCTGTATTACCCATTTCGGCAATTTTCTGGCCAATTGCAACGACTTGCCCTTCTTTAACAATGATTTTGCTATTGTGAGCATACACAGATAAATAGGTTTTGTTGTGCTTAATAATGACTAATTTGCCGTAACCACGCAAATCAGAGCCACTATAAATTACCTTGCCTCCGCTTGCGGCATTAACGGCTTGCCCAGTACTGCCACCAATATCTAAGCCTTTGTTGGTGGCTTCGTTAAAGTTTGCAACCACTTTGCCTTGTGTTGGCCAGCCCCAAGTAATCGATTCATCATCTGCGGGTTTAACGTCGGCGGGTTTAACTTCAGTGGTTTTAGGGTCTGTTGTTTTATTTTCTGCAGGCTTAGTTTCAACTGGTTTAGCTGTTTCCGCGGTTTTAACAGCAGCAGCTTTATTAAAAGCCTCTAAACTATATTTTTCGCGCAGCGCTTTTGGCTCGCTTAATATTGGCGTAACAGACGATGGAATCGGCTTAGTTTCTGCTGATTTTATTTCAGAAGTTTTAACGACAGGCTCAGCAATAATTGGCGTAAGTACAACACCATCTTCAGTTTGATTTTGTGAGGGTTGTCCATTATCGCCAGACTCTGGTTTTGCTATTAAGCTAGCCAAATTTAATTTTTGACCGATTTTAATGGGGTAAGGCTCTACAATGTTATTGGCTGCGGCTATTTCTTTATAATCAAAACCGTACTCGAATCCAATGCTAAAAAGTGTGTCGCCCTTTTTAACAACGTAAGTATCTGGGCGCCAATCTTTACCATTAATAGTTTTAGTTGCAGTGTTATTTTTTGTGTTGGCAGGCGCAGCAACTGGTGCTTTTGGTTTAGATGATTGCGGCAAGCGATCAATGACTGGTGCAGGCGGATTGGTTTCACACGCAGCTAAAGCCAGCGCAAAAAAGCCGATTAAAATTAAACGTAACATTAGCTAACACCACCTAGCAAAGGCACAAATTTAACTGCTTCTAGCTTGGTCTGTATGTATTCATTCGTTTTTCGCTCAATCAAAACTAAATGTTGTGTTGCAGTGCCAATAGGAATAATTAATCTGCCGCCAATGGCTAATTGTTCTAATAACTCTTGTGGCACATGGCTGGCAGCGGCTGTCACAATAATGCCATCAAATGGTGCAAAAGCAGTTAAACCAATGCTGCCATCAGCATGGTCTAGTTTTACATTGGTGCATTTAAGTGTGCGCAAATGGCTTCTTGCTTTCATTACCAGCGGGCGAATACGCTCTACCGATAATACCTCTTTTGCTACTCTGGATAATACCGCTGTCTGGTAGCCGCAGCCTGTGCCAATTTCTAATACTTTATTCAATTGCGCGCCGTTGCGTAAAATTTCAGTCATGCGCGCCACAATATAGGGTTGTGAAATGGTTTGCCCAAAGCCAATTGGCAATGACACATCTTCATAAGCGCGAATACTTAGGGCTTCATCTACAAAAATATGTCGTGGAATCTCAGCCATGGCAGATAGCACGATTTCATCTTTTATACCTTGCTCGCGCAGACGCATCAGCATGCGGTCGCGCGTGCGCAACGAAGTCATGCCAATGCCAGTTTTAATAGTTGGTTTAAGTAAAGCCATATTGCTTATTTGTTCAGCCAGTTTTGTATTTCTGCTAGCTGAGAATGTTTCGTTAAATCCACTTGAATTGGCGAAATAGATACTTGATTGTGCTCAATTGCATAAAAATCGGTACCTTCTCCACCATCGTTTGGCTTGCCAGCCGCACCAACCCAATACACGGTTTCATTTCTGGGCGTTTTAAGCTGAATCACTGGCTCTGCCTTATGGCGCTTACCCAGCCGTGTAATCGTTCTGCCTGTTAGCGCTTCATAAGGCACATCTGGTACGTTTACATTTAGTAAAGTGGGCGATGTAAAACCATGCTTAATGTGGTGTTCAATCAACTCAACCGCCACCCGCGCCGCGGTTTCAAAATAGGTAGAATTATGTTGCGACATTGAAACCGCAATCGATGGGATGCCCAACAAATAGCCTTCCATCGCTGCCGCTACTGTGCCTGAATAAATCGTATCGTCGCCCATGTTAGCGCCATCGTTGATACCAGAAATAACCATATCTGGCATGCTATCCATTAAGCCAGTCAATGCAATATGTACGCAATCGGTAGGTGTGCCATTGACATAAAAGAAGCCATTGCTGGCTTTTTTAACGCTTAAAGGTCTATCCAAAGTCAGTGAGTTGCTGGCGCCGCTGCGGTTACGTTCAGGCGCAACAACCGTAATATCGGCCAGTTTGGCGATATGGCTGGCTAGAATATTGAGGCCAGGTGCAAAGTAGCCGTCATCATTTGATATGAGTATTTTCATTCTTGTTGTGTAAAGCGCAGTGCCTATACTTAAATGTTATAAACGGACTAAAATTAAAAGCAATTAACCAATTATAAATTAAGCAGCGCCTTTTAAAGCATTGTTTCGTGTGAGTTTTGCATAAAATATGGCGCACACAAAAAATATCAGCGATAAAACCACTTCACAAAGTGCTAATTGGCTAGATAAGCCAGTATCAGACCAGGCACGCACCACACCTTCGGTAAAATAGAACAGAATCAGCATGCTAGCCCACTGATAGGTGTAGCGTTTGCCTCTTAATATGCCGAAAAGCGGCAACAACAAAGGCAAAGCTTTTAGCATTAATAATGAGCCCTCTGGCTTAAGGGGGGCCAGTACGCTTTCCCATGCTAAGCACAGAAGAATCAATGCAACAAGACTTGATCCTGCGCCTATTCTCAATATGGGCAAAAATTTATTTTCTGTATTCACTACCTATCCCCTTGTGTGAGAGGGTTGGGGAGAGGGGCGCTCATGAAGACAGCAACTTTAAGGCAGTTTCTGCCAAGCGTTTACCCAATGCCATGCACAATTTCTTCTCATCTTCTGTTATTTTTTTATCATCCATCGCGCCTCCAATATGGCTTGCGCCATAAGGTGTGCCACCAGATTGTGTGCTAGATAATTCAGGCTCTGAATAAGGCAAGCCAGCCATTAACATGCCATGATGCATAAGCGGTAACATCATCGTGATTAAGGTCGTTTCATTACCGCCGTGCATAGAACCAGAGCTGGTAAACACGCAAGCAGGCTTACCAATCAATGCGCCTTTTAACCATAATCCAGCTGTACCATCTAAAAAATATTTCATGGGTGCCGCCATATTGCCAAAGCGGGTAGGGCTACCCAGCGCTAAGCCAATACATTCTTGTAAGTCGTTCAATTCTACATACGGGTCACCACTGGATGGGATGTCTGATTCAGTCGCTTCACAATTAGCCGATACTTTTGGTACCGTACGAATGCGCGCTTTTACCCCTTTAACTGATTCAACCCCGCGCGCAATTAATTGTGCCATTTCTTTAACGGCACCGCCTTGAGAGTAATACAGGACTAGGATTTCAGGCATTTAGATATGCTTAGTCAGCGCTGATGCTTTGCCGATATAGCTAGCAGGCGTCATTTCAAGTAGCAATTGTTTTGCATCGGCTGGGATTTTTAAGCCACTTATAAAAGTGTGCAATGAGGCTTTATTAATGCCGCCTTTACCACGCGTGAGTTCTTTTAATTGTTCATACGGGTTTTCTATGCCATAGCGGCGCATTACGGTTTGGATTGGCTCAGCTAACACTTCCCAGCTATTGTCCAAATCTTCTGCCAATTTTGCGGCGTTGATTTCTAATTTATTCAAACCGCGCAGGCAGGAATCGTAGCCTAATAGAGTGTATCCAAAGGCAACGCCCATGTTTCTAAGCACGGTAGAGTCAGTCAAATCGCGCTGCCAGCGTGAAATTGGTAGCTTTTCGGCCATGTGTCGCAATACGGCATTGGCTAAACCCAAGTTGCCTTCTGAGTTTTCAAAATCAATTGGGTTGACTTTATGTGGCATGGTTGATGAACCGATTTCGCCAGCTTTGACTTTTTGCTTGAAATAGCCAACCGAGATATAGCCCCAAATATCGCGATTCAAATCAATCAGGATTGTATTGATGCGCGCCAGCGTGTCATATAGCTCAGCCATATAGTCATGCGGCTCAATTTGGATGGTCATTGGGTTGTGGACCAAACCTAAGGACTCTACAAAGTGTTTGGCGAAACTTTCCCAATCAAATGTGGGGTAAGCCGATAAGTGAGCATTAAAGTTACCCACCGCGCCATTGATTTTTCCTAGGATATCGTTGTTTTGTAACTGTTTTTGCTGGCGTTGCAAGCGGTACACCACGTTGGCTAATTCTTTACCCATGGTGGTTGGCGAGGCGGTTTGGCCGTGTGTGCGCGACAGCATTGGCTGGTCAGCCAATTGATGTGATAACTCAGTTAAGCGCGCAATTAAATCAGCCAAAAATGGCAGCATCACCGTATCGCGTGCGCTTTTTAGCATCAAGCCGTGCGATAAGTTATTGATATCTTCTGAAGTGCAAGCAAAGTGAATAAATTCGCTGGCTTTTTTGATTTCGTGATTGATATCAAACTTTTCTTTTAGCCAATATTCAAGCGCTTTTACATCATGATTGGTGCGTGCTTCAATCGCTTTTACTTGCGCAGCATCCGCCTCAGAAAAATTGAGGATGGCGGCATCTAGCTCTTGAATGGTTTCTGCACTAAAAGGCGCAATTTCAGCTAAATCTTTGGCGGCCGATAGCGCTTTTAGCCATTCTACCTCTACCCAAGCGCGGTGTTTAATCAGCGCATACTCACTAAAATAAGGGCGCAGGGAGTCTAATTTGGTTTGGTAGCGACCATCAAGTGGAGATAGTGCATTAAGAGTGGTAAGCGACTGCGTTTCTGACATAATTCTGAGCTTTCAAACGGCGGTTCAATAAACCGCTATTTTACCCTAAATTTGCATGAGTTAAATTTAGGGTGCAGATTAGTCGCTTACCTTGGTGGCTATTTATACAACCAGCATGTCCACAAAAACATTCACTGGTGTTGCTTCTAATTTAGCTTGATCTAAACATAAGACCAAAATATCCGCTTGTTTTTTAGCATCAAAACGGCGTGCCAAGTTGACTTTGAATTTTTTTACTAACTCTGGAATGCCTTCACCACGGCGGCGGCGATGGCCGATTGGGTATTCCACCGCGATATTGTCTGAGCTTGTGCCGTCTTTAAAGAACACTTGAATCGCGTTGGCGATGGAGCGTTTTTCTGGGTCGTGGTAATCCTTGGTATATTCCGCCTTTTCTACACAAGTCATTTTGGCGCGAATCGCGTCAATGCGTGGGTCAGCTGCCGCTGCATCTTCATAATCAAGCGCTACCAAATTGCCTTTCAGTAAACCAATGGCTGCCATATATTGAATGCAATGATCACGGTCTGCAGGGTTATCTAATGGACCCGTTTTATCAATAATGCGAATCGCGGATTCATGGGTGGTAATCACGATTTTATCGACTTGTGCGATTTGCTCTAAGGTTTGCAATTCGTTACCCACTTGTGCGTTCAATTGAATAGCGCATTCCACTGCGGTTTGCGCATGGAATTCAGCTGGGAATGAGATTTTGAATAACACTTGTTCCATTACATAGCTGCCGTAATCGCGTTGAAACTTGAATTGATTCCCTTTAAATAGCACATCGTAAAAGCCCCAAGTTTTGGCGGTTAACGCGCTTGGGTAGCCCATTTCGCCTTGCATCGTCATCCAAGCCAAGCGCACGGCGCGCGAAGTCGCATCGCCTGCTGCCCATGATTTACGTGAGCCCGTATTTGGGCTGTGACGATAAGTGCGCAAGCTTTGGCCATCTACAAATGCGTTAGAAACGGCATTGATAATGTCTTCTTTATTGCCGCCCAGTAGTTTGGTGACCACGGCGGTTGAGGCGATTTTGACCAAGATAACATGGTCTAAGCCAACGCGGTTGAAGCTATTCTCTAATGCAAATACACCTTGAATTTCATGCGCTTTAATCATGGCTGTCAGCACGTCTTTAATAGTCAGCGCCGCTTTACCTTCAGCAACATTTTTACGTGATATGTAATCCGCTACTGCCAAAATACCGCCCAAGTTATCAGATGGGTGACCCCATTCTGCAGCCAGCCAAGTATCGTTAAAATCTAACCAGCGAATCATCGCGCCAATATTAAAAGCCGCTAAAATTGGGTCTAGTTGATAAGAAGTGCCTGGCACTTTTGCGCCATTCGGCACCATAGTGCCAGCAATCACTGGACCTAATATTTTCCTGCAAGCGGGGTAATCTAAAGCTTCAAAACCACAGCCTAATGTATCTATCAAACAGTTGCGCGCGGTATCAAATGCTTCATTTGATTCGATTTCAAAATCAGCAACATAATTGGCGATATCAACAATTACTTGGTCGGGAGCGGGGCGTACGTTAGAGATGTGCGATGACATTGTGAAAATTACCTTTGAATTAATTTAAAATACCTATAGTTTCGTCATTCCCGCTTTCGCGGGAATGACGGTAGTGGTTAGCGTTTGTTTAGCGCAACATAAGGCCTATTTTCCGGCCCCACATATTCCGCATTCGGCCGAATAATCTTGTTATCAATGCGTTGCTCAATCACATGCGCAACCCAGCCTGTGGTGCGCGAAATCACGAATATTGGTGTGAACATGCCAGTTGGAATACCCATCATGTGGTAGCTAGAGGCGCTGTACCAATCTAAGTTAGGAAACATTTTTTTCTCACGCCACATCACTTCTTCTATACGTGAAGAAACGTTAAATAACGTCATATTGCCGTTATCTTCACATAACTTGCGGCTAACTTCCTTGATTGATTCATTTCTAGGGTCCGCAATGGTGTAAACAGGGTGGCCAAAACCGATGATGATTTCTTTTTTAGCCATGCGCGCCAAAATATCGGCTTCAGCTTCATCGGCATTTTTGTAACGCTCAATGATTTCCATAGCCGCTTCATTCGCTCCGCCATGTTTTGCGCCACGCAGTGCGCCGATTGCACCTGTAATGCAGCTATACATATCAGACAAAGTGCCAGCAATCACACGTGCCGTAAAAGTAGAAGCATTAAATTCATGCTCTGCATAAAGCACCAGAGAAGTATTCATGGCGGCAATATGCAAGGCACTAGGCGCCTTGCCATGCAGCACGTGTAAAAAATGGGCAGCGATACTGTCATCGTCGGTTTCAACATTGGCGCGTTTACCGTGATGGCTAAAATGGTACCAATACAGCAAAATAGAACCAAAGCAGGCAATTAGTCTGTCGCCCAAATCTTGCGCGGCTTGTGTATTACGGTCAGCTGCTTCTGGTTGTAGCGTGCCTAACATAGAGCAAGCCGTACGCATCACATCCATTGGGTGCGTGTTTTTAGGGATCTGCTCTAATACGGTTTTAAGCTCAACGGGTAAAGTACGCAGCTGCTTTAACTTGGCGTGATAAGCCGTTAACTGAGCTTGGTTAGGTAACTCACCATGAATCAACAAATAGGCCACTTCTTCAAATGTCGCGTATTTGGCCAACTCAATAATATCGTAACCGCGGTAATGCAGATCGTTGCCTGTATGGCCTACGGTGCATATTGCTGTGTTGCCTGCAGTTACGCCCGCAAGCGCTACGCCTTTTTTCTTTTTAGGCGCTTCGGCTAACTGACTTTTTAGTTCTTTTCTTGCTTGAATAACGCGTCTAATTTCTGCTCAAATGCGTGATAACCCAAGTGCTCATATAAATCGGCGCGCGTTTGCATCAAATGCACCACGTTTTTCTGGGAGCCTTCTTTACGCATGGTTTCATACACGGTTAGCGCGGCTTGGTTCATCGCGCGGAAAGCAGAAAGTGGATATAACACCATGCTCACATCTGCTGTACGTAGCTCATCTACTGTAAATAAAGGCGTGCTACCAAACTCGGTAATATTCGCCAAAACTGGCACATTTACCGCTGCTGCAAATTGTTTATACATGCTGAGTTCAGTAATAGCTTCTGGAAAAATCATATCGGCACCCGCCTCAACGCAAGCGCAGGCGCGGTCAATCGCCGATTGCAAACCTTCAACTGCCAAGGCATCGGTACGCGCCATAATCACAAAGTCATCATACGGTTTGGCATCTACCGCGGCTTTTACACGGTCCACCATTTCATCCAAGCTCACAATCGCTTTGTTTGGGCGGTGACCACAGCGTTTGGCTGAAACTTGGTCTTCAATATGCACCGCTGCCGCACCTGCTTTGGCGATGGATTTGACAGAGCGCGCAATATTAAAAGCGCCACCCCAGCCAGTATCAATGTCCACTAATAAGGGCGTATCCACGGCATCGGTAATGCGACGCACGTCAATCAATACATCCTCAAGCGTTGAGATGCCTAAATCGGGCAAGCCTAAGGAGCCTGCCGCTACGCCGCCGCCAGATAAATAAATGGCTTTAAAGCCGCTTTGGGTAGCCAACATGGCGTGATAAGCACTAATGGCGCCAATGATTTGCAGTGGTTTTTCGGCTTGCAAGGCGGCACGAAAGCGCGCACCTGCCGTTAGATGATTGTTCATTTGGGTTGTCACTTTAACTAAAAAAAGCTTGAATAGATTCGTCTGAAATGGCAACGCCTGTTAATCTGGCTTTTTGCAGCACTTCCCAAAAGTAACGATATGTTGCTCTATCATGCAGCTCGCCTGCATATTGAATTGGGCCCCAATCACCATTTTGAGCCGCCAGCAGGATATTGGCAGCGTCTGTTACTTCATCAAAATTAGGTTTCATGGCATCTACAATGGCCTGAATCTGCGTAGGGTAAATACTCCACATGCGCATAAAACCAAACTCATTACGGGCGCGGCTGGCATCACCTTTTGTGGTTTCTACATTTTTTAAATCCAGCGTCACGTTGTGTGCTGGCACTACGCCATTGGCCAATGCGGCTGAAACCACTTCTGCTTTGGCGCGTGCCAATAAGCGGTGTTCAAATTGGCCAGGGCTGCGCATGGCAGAGGCGGGGATTGCGCCATGATGCGCGCTGACAAAATCCATCAAGCCGAAATCCAGTACTTGAATCCAAGGCAATTTGGCGATTTCATGCACTTGATTCAAAGCGCCATGCGTTTCAATTAGGATATGAACGGGAATTACTCTTTCAACCCCTGCAAAAGTAGCCGCTTTTTGAATGTAGGCAATCATTTCAGACGCCTGATTCAAGCTAGTGCATTTAGGGATGGTGATATAACTCAATACGCGGCCACAGCCACCCACTAATATATCAATATCTTGCTTCCAAGCGGGGTGCGTGTAATCGTGAATGCGTGCGCCAGCCATTTTGTGCACGTTGGCTTCACTATTTAAAACGCGCACAATCATTTCTGCGTGGTCGCGCTCTTGTCCACTGGCGGCGCCATCTTCGCAATCGCAGGTAATGTCAAATACTGGGCCGGGTGCGTTTGGATTATTGGCATCTTGCAGGCTCAATGCTTTTAAGATTAATTTTTCGCTGCCTGCAAAGTGTTCACACGCAGGAATAAGCGGAAATGGCTTTTCGCCACCGAATAAAGCATCGTTTGGGTGTACCTTTTTTTGACCATCAGCCATGTTTAAAACCTCAGCCATTTTAGTAATTTCCTTTTCGCGGAATAAGTACGGTGTAATCTAAATCAAGCACCACATTTGGGTGGTAGCCTTTGTCTGTTTTAATCTCTGCTAAATCAGTTGGCGCCATATTTTTAATGCCAACCATACGCAGTCTTAGTGCGCCAAAATCGCTGTTGGGTAATTGCCATGCGTCTAATACTTCTGTTGCGCAATAAATGGTGTCGCCTGCAAAAGCAGGGTTTGCATGCGTGCCAGCGTTAATTGCCAGCACAGAAATTGCATTTTCTAGGCCATCAAAACTTAAGGCACGACACATCGAAATCGCCACGCCGCCATACACCAAGCGTTTGCCGTAGTTTGAATTTCGCATCATAAAATCATCAAAATGCAAACGTGCATTGTTTTGGTAGAGGTGTGTAGCTAGCGTGTGGTCACTATCGTTAATCGTTAAGCCAGCAGCATGATTGATGCGCTCGCCTATCTGATAATCTTGCCAAAAATAGTTGCCGCCAGTAATTGTTTTATCAAAGTTTTTGGCTGTAACATTTGGAGCTATGCTTAAATTTTCAGGCGTAACAAAGCTTGGTAAATCAGGAATAACAGTAGCAGAAGCCACCGCATCTAAATTATGCTTATGAATCATCACCCAGCGCACCCAGCTTAATACCGGCTCTTTGCGCTGATTAACAGCAGTAGAGCGCACCCAAACCACACCATTTTTACCGCTGGAGTTTTGTTTTAAACCAATCACTTGGCTGGATGTAGAAAGCGTATCGCCCACATAAACAGGCTGAATAAAGCGCACATCGGCATAGCCCAAATTGGCTACCGCGTTGACCGAAATATCGGGTACAGTTTTACCAAAGGCGATATGAAAAGCCAATAAGTCATCCACTGGCGTGCTAGGCTTTCCATTATTGGTGTAGCCCAAGCTTTGTGCAAATGGCTCAGAGCAAAATAAAGAGTTGCGACTACCATAAAGCCCAATATATAGCGCACAATCGCCCGCCGTTATTGTGCGAGGCGTGGCGTGCTGAATCACATCGTTTAGAACGAAGTCTTCAAAATATCGGCCATTATTAGTTTTGGTGGATAGCATGCTTATTTACTCTTTTTCTAAATAAATTCTTCTTCAAGTTCAGCAATCATGTCATGCAGTTTTAATAGCCTTTGGGCTGCTTTTACATGATGATGCTCAACTAATTTGTCATCTACCACTACAGTGCCGCGGCCAGATTCGTTAGCCTCTTTTAAGGCTTGAATAATGGCGCGTGCGCTTTTAATTTCTGTGGATTTAGGCGTGTATGCATCGTTGCTGTAAGCAATTTGTGCGGGGTGCACCAATGATTTGCCATCAAAGCCCATATCGCGCCCTAAACGACAGGCGTATTCAAATGAGTGCATATTTTTAAAGTCACTTGAAATGCCATCTACCACACAGCGCCCATAGGCGCGAGCGGCTAGAATGACCAATGAAAGTGAAGTTAATATAGCGCTGCGCTCATGCGTTACGCGGGCGTGCAATTGTGAAATCAAATCCGATGTCGCCATCACCATACAGGCAATGCGATCACTGGCTGCTGCAATTTCTTTGGCATTTAATACCGCAATCGGGCTTTCTATCATCACCATAATCGGCATATGGCTGCCACCAGCGTCATCCAACCATTTCAGCGCAGTATGTACATCGTCTGCCGATTCAATATTAGGGAAAAGAATCGCATCGGCACCAATATTCGCAACCGCTTTAATATCGTCATGACCCCAAATAGAATCTAAATCATTAACGCGCACCACCACTTCGCGTGAGCCATAACCACCTTGCTTAACGGCAGCTACAATATTTTCACGCGATTGGATTTTACAGTCGACCAATATAGGGTCGCCCAAATCCAGAATGACTGAATCGGCTTGCAGTGTGCGTGCACGATCTAAGTAGTGCAGATTGCAACCAGGCACATAAAGCATTGAACGGCGGGGGCGAAAGCCAATTTCCATATAAAGTCCTATATGTAATTTCCATCATGCTTTTTAACAGACGGATAAGAATTAAATTGATTATATAGACGCCTTTGTTTTGCTGTCAACAAATATCTTATGTCTTATATAAGATATAAAACACTAGACTATTTTTTAAGGGTATGTTTTAATCATATCAACTTCATTACTGTGAGCTTATGATGATAGATAAAGCCTACAACTCACCCAGTTATAAACCTTTATACGACCAAATTAAAGTGCTGCTGACGCAGAGCTTGATTGGCGGAGAATGGCGGCCCGGCGAAATGATTCCCAGTGAAATCGATCTCGCCTCGCGCTATAAAGTGTCTCAAGGTACGGTACGCAAAGCCATTGATAGCTTGGCTGGCGAAAATATTCTGATTCGCCGTCAAGGCAAGGGCACTTTTGTTGCAACGCACAATGAAGAGGGCATTAAATTACGCTTTTTGCGCTTAACGGCGGCTAGCGGCCAAAAAGAAGTACTGCAAAACGAATTGTTAAATTGTACTAAAACCAAAGCCGATAACCGCATGGCGAGTATCCTTGAAATTAAAGCAGGCGCGGCCTTGATTGAGGTAAAGCGCCTTCTCACTTTTTCTGGCAGGCCTCTTATCTATGATCATATCGTGATACCAGCAGCGCCATTCAAAGGATTGAACGGTACGCGTGTAGAAGAAAATCAAGGTTCTATGTATAGCATGTATGAAACTGAATACGGTATTCGCATGATACGTGCGGAAGAGCGTTTGACTGCCGTGGCGGCCGATAAAGATGTGGCAGAAGCGCTGAATTTACAGATTGGCGCGCCACTGTTGAGTATTGAGCGTGTTTCGTATACCTATGGTGATAAGCCGATGGAGTGGCGACTGGGGCTTTGTCTGACTGATGATCATCATTACATGTCCGAACTCGAATAAGTGAGTAGGGCTTTTGAAAATTGATTTTCGCGGCGTTGGACGTCGCTTGCCGTACTAATCGTACTGTCTGCGCTCATCCGCCTTGCCAAAATCAATTTTGAAAAGCCCTTGAAGCAGAATCTAAATAGCTGAGTATTGAAAACCAAGGGCTAAAAAACAAGCACTAAAACTTTGTTAGGGTTAAAAATGGATGACTTAAAAAAACGTGCGCTGGATTATCACCAATTTCCAAAACCAGGGAAGTTGAGCGTTTTATACACCTGGTGTGGCGGAACCAGTACGCGAAATCCATGCTGATCCAGCTAATGCTTATAAATACACCAATAAAGGTAATTTGATTGCCGTGATTACCGATGGTACGGCGGTTTTGGGCTTGGGCAATATGGGCGCGCTGGCCAGCAAGCCAGTGATGGAAGGCAAAGCCGTATTGTTTAAACGCTTTGCGGGTATTGATGTGTTTGATATCGAAATCAATGCCGCAACGCCTGATGAATTTATTCAAACTGTGGTGAATATTGCGCCAACATTTGGCGGAATTAACTTAGAGGATATTGCGGCTCCGCATTGTTTTTATATTGAAAATGAGCTGAAACGCCGCCTAGATATTCCCGTATTCCATGATGACCAACATGGTACTGCCGTGATTGTGGCAGCTGCTCTATTGAACGCATTAGAGCTGCAAGGCAAAACGTTACCAACGGCAAAAATCGTATTCTTAGGCGCAGGTGCCGCGGGTTGTTCTTGCGCAAAATTGCTTAAATTAATGGGCGCGACCAATATCACAATGGTCGATAGAAGTGGTGTTCTGGATACCAATCGTACGGATTTACATGATAACAACCGCGATTTGGCTATAGCACCAACAAACGCTGCAACATTGGCCGACGTGATGCCGCAAGCTGATGTATTTATTGGTGTTTCTGCCAAAAATGCGTTGGATGCAGAATTGATCAAAGGCATGGCAAAAAATCCAATTATTTTCGCATTAGCTAATCCAGACCCAGAAATTTTACCAAGTATCGCGCATGCGGTGCGTGACGATATTTTGATGGCAACAGGTCGCAGTGATTTTCCCAATCAAGTGAATAATGCGCTGTGTTTTCCTTATCTGTTCCGCGGTGCGCTGGATGCAAAAGCCACCAAGATTACCGAAAACATGAAAATCGCCGCGGCAAAAGCATTAAGTGAATTAGCGCGCGAGCCAGTACCGGCAGAGATTTTGAAAGCATACAACTTGACTGAGCTTAAGTTTGGCAAGGAATACATTATCCCCAAACCGTTTGATGCACGTTTGTTAGAGCGGGTTTTAACTAAAAACAGACCTAAGAATCTGAATTTATTGACCATCCGCCTGCCGATTAACGCGGTGGTGTCTATTTTGCATAGAGCGTCTGGTGTAGGTTTGTTTTTAGCTTTGCCTTTGATTCTATTGACATTTAAAGCTTCAGTCGACTCACCGTTTAGCTATTATTTACTGACATTAAGGCTGGATACTTGGTACACAAAGTTGGTATTAATTGGGCTTTCTTGGGCGTTTTTTCATCACTTTTATGCGGGCATTCGGCATTTGTTGCAAGATATTCACTGGATGACTTCGCTTAAAAATGCGCGTTTTTCTAGCCGAGTGGTGTTGTGCTTAGTTGCTTTGTCTGTGCTTATTTTTGCAATTGCGATTTGGTAATTCAGTATGTTGATACAGCTTTTAACCCATCAATATCCTGGCATGCGCTTGTGGCTATCGCAGCGCTTAACCGCCGTAGTGATGGCTATTTATATTATGTTGCTAGTGGTTTTGTTACTAATTGTTCAGCCGTTTGGGCATACAACATGGCAACAAAACTACGCGGCTTGGATTGAATTTGTATCACCTGTTTGGTTTAGGCTAGCCACATTATTGTTTTTTATGAGCTTATTGATGCATGCTTGGCTGGGTGTGGCGGATGTGCTTAAAGATTATGTGTTTAACAAAGTGCTACGCGCCTATATGCAAATGGCGGTAGATATAGTGTTAATGGGTTACCTATTTTGGTTGGTTTATATCTTGTGGAATATCTAAAGAATGGCAATAGACTCAAATAATATTGGCAAACATCAATTCGACGCCGTAATTGTGGGTGGCGGTGGCGCTGGTTTGCGTGCGGCTTTGCAGCTGGCTGAATCTGGCGTTAAGGTGGCTGTGCTGTCAAAAGTATTCCCGACTCGTTCGCATACAGTGGCGGCGCAGGGCGGCATTGCAGCCGCACTGGGCAATGTGGCCGAAGACAAATGGTTGTGGCATATGTATGACACCATCAAGGGTTCAGACTATTTGGGTGACCAAGATGCGATTGAGTTTATGTGCAAAAACGCCGCCAAAGCCATTATTGAGCTTGAGCATTTTGGCATGCCGTTTGATCGTTTAGAATCTGGCAAAATCTACCAACGCCCCTTTGGTGGCATGACACAAAACTTTGGTGAGAATCCTATCTCACGTACATGTGCAGTGGCGGATCGCACAGGCCATGCCATGTTGCATACTTTATACCAGCGCAATATTCGCGCGAATACGCAGTTTTTTGTGGAATGGTTTGCACTAGATTTAATCCGCGATAGCGAAGGCGATGTGCTGGGCGTGATTGCGCTGGAAATTGAAACCGGCCAAATTCACATTATGCAAGCCAAAACAACCTTGTTAGCGACAGGTGGCGCAGGCCGCATATTTCAAGCCAGTACCAATGCGTTTATCAATACGGGTGATGGCTTAGGCATGGCGGCGCGCGCTGGCCTGCCTTTGCAGGATATGGAATTCTGGCAGTTTCACCCGACTGGTGTATTACATGCTGGCGTATTAATTACCGAAGGCGTTCGTGGCGAAGGTGGTTATCTGGTCAATTCTGAAGGTGAGCGTTTTATGGAACGCTATGCGCCGCATGCCAAAGATTTAGCCAGCCGCGATGTAATTTCGCGCGCGATTTCAACAGAGATTAAACAAGGCCGTGGCGTTGGTAAAAATAAAGACGCGGTGTATTTAAAATTAGATCATTTGGGCGAAGAGCGCATCAATAAAAGCTTGCCAGGTATACGCGAAATCGCCAAAACCTTTGCCAACGTTGACCCAATCAAAGACCCAATCCCGATTGTGCCAACGTGTCATTACATGATGGGTGGCATTCCGACTAATTTAGATAGCCAAGTGGTTTTAGAAGGTGAAAAAGTCGTTAATGGGCTTTACGCAGTGGGTGAGTGTGCCTGTGTTTCTGTGCATGGCGCAAATCGTTTGGGTTCTAACTCCTTGCTGGATTTGGTGGTATTTGGTAAAGCCGCGGGCGATCATATGACTGCCGCTATCAAAACCAACAATACGCACAAGCCTTTGCCTGCCGATGCAGCAGACAAGACTTTAGAGCGCGTGAGTCGCCTAGAGAATGCACAAGGTGAAAATGTGACCGAAGTGGGTGACGCCATGCGTAAAACCATGCAAACGCATTGCGGCGTATTCCGCTTTCCTGATTTATTGGCAGAAGGTGTGCGCGAAATTGATGCGGTTGCAAAACGCATCCCTAATCTGACCATTAAAGATAAAAGCCAAGTGTTTAATACCGCAAGAGTTGAGGCATTAGAGCTGGATAACCTGATTGAAGTGGCGGTAGCGACAATGCATGCCGCGAATAAACGCACAGAGAGCCGTGGCGCGCATGCGCGTGAAGATTTTGCCGCACGCGATGATGAAAATTGGCTGAAGCATTCACTATTTTATAAGCAAGATAAGCAGTTAACGTACAAACCAGTGCGCTTAAAACCACAAACAGTGGAATCTTTTGCGCCCAAAGCACGCGTGTATTAAGGGTTAATTAGTCATGGCTAAACAAATGAAATTTTCGGTGTATCGCTACAATCCAGACGTAGATAAAAAGCCTTATATGCAGGATTACGATATTGCATTGGAAGATGAAGATCAAATGTTGCTGGATGCGCTGATTCGCATTAAGGAGCATGACGATACCTTGAGCTTGCGTAAATCCTGCCGCGAAGGCGTTTGTGGCAGCGATAGCATGAATATCAACGGCAAAAATGGTTTAGCTTGCATCACTAAATTAAGCGATTTGGATCAACCGATAGTGTTGCGCCCTATGCCAGGCTTACCTGTGATACGCGATTTAGTTGTGGATATGACGCAGTTTTTTGAGCATTACAATTCGGTTAAGCCTTATTTAATTAATGATGACCCATTGCCTGAAACCGAGCGTTTGCAAAGCCCAGAAGACCGCGCCAAATTAGATGGTATGTATGAATGTATTTTATGTGGCGCTTGTACCACATCGTGCCCTAGTTTTTGGTGGAACCCAGATAAGTTTGTGGGCCCAGCGGGATTGATGCAGGCCAACCGCTTTATTATGGATTCACGCGACCAAGCAACTGAGGAAAGATTAGAAAATCTTGAAGATCCTTATCGTTTATATCGCTGCCATAACATTATGAATTGCGTGGAAGTTTGCCCTAAAAAGCTCAACCCCAATGCGGCGATTGCCAATATTAAAGATTTAAAAATTGAGCGGGCGAAAGACAGTGCCGACAGCAAGCCAGCTAAAAAAATATTTGGTATTACATTAGGCTAACGACGATGTTAAATGCAGAAAATATGAAAGATGCAGAATTGAGGCGCCTAGCCTGGCGTTGCAGGCGCGGCATGTTAGAGCTGGATATTGTGTTGCAACGATTTATCGCGCTGCACTTTAACGATTTAACTTTAGCACAATTAAAAGCATTTGATGATTTGTTAGAGTTGCCAGATAACGATTTTTGGACGCTTATTTCCAGCGACAGAGTGACGCCAAAAAATGCAGATACAGTAGATGTAGTGAACAAAATTAGAGCGTTAAAACAAGCTAATTAGCAGTGTGCAAATTGATAAAAAGCGCAAAAAGAAGCAAATAAGGGGAGTTAGGTGATGACTGAAATAACACATACATGTAACCCGCTAGGCGATTACTGGCCTGGCATTCAGTTGTATTATCCGCCTGTGAAATATGCGCCTAGTTTAGGCATCTACGAAGATGTTACGCAAGCGGCTGCGCGCATGAAAAAGCATGCGCATAACACGATCGCACATACCCTGATTTTTGACTTGGAAGACGGCTGTAGGCAAAAGGAAATGAGCCGCGATTTACTACGCAATGAATTGCCAGCACTGCGCAAAGTTAATGAACGCGTGACGATAGCGATTCGCTGTAACTCATTCCGCACAGATGAATATGAGCAAGATATGCAGCTGGTACGCGATATGGGTGACTATATCGATGTGGTGATGCTAGCAAAAGCGGGAGAAGTTTACGGTGCGGCCGAAGTGCGCGATTTGTCTAGTTTATTGCTCAGTGTCAATCCGCACATAACGATTCAGCCCATTATCGAACATCCAAAATCGCTGAAAATTGCGCCAGATTTAATGCAATACAACACCGTAAAACATGTTGTGTTTGGCATTCACGACTTCTCAAAAGCCATGGGTATCCACATTACGCCAGAAGGCTGGATTGAAGAGCTGCAGTTTTACATGAATCAGCTAATGTTTGAGGCGCGTATTGCAGGTAAAGGCGTGATTGGTGGGGTTGAAACACTGATTGGTCAAAATATCATGCCAGAAAAATTTCTAGAGCCCCATGATGTGCGCCGCTGGCTAGATTTGCATGGCGATAATGAATCGCGCATTGTGTATAAACACGCCTGCCAAGAAGCCGCCATGGGTCTAACTGGCAAACGCCATCGCCCACCGAAATCGCGCAAAAAGTGGCGATTTTAAAAGCGGCTATTGATGCGGATGCCTTGCTGGGCGGCGCGATTAAATTTGAGGGTGAAATGTTAGACCCTCCAATGTTTGGTAAAGCGTTGCAAACGCTGCTACGTGCACATGCCTTACGCGCACTAAAAACATCTGACAAAGAGTTTGCGGTACACGTATTGGAACAATTGCCAGCGCAAGTGGTGCGTCAAAACTGGCCATACGGTGTTTTACTGTGAAAACATTTTCTCTTGAACGGCTTGCCACGTTGTGCAGTGCTCGAAATGCTCATGTACCACTTGTACATTCCGCTTGTCTCGGCGCTGTACGCCTTGCAATCCATTTCAAGATAAAAGTTTTCAGCCCAGTAAAAAGCTAATTCATTACCACTAGCTGAGAAGAACCAAGCTTAAATAGAAATGAAAATTAAATGACACAAAAATTTGAACAGTTTCCAGAATGGCAATGGCAAATTCCCAGCCACTTTAATATTGGCGTGGCTTGCACGGATAAACATTTAGGCACTCCGCAAGCAGACAATATTGCCATGATTGTAGAAGACGATGCGCTTGGCACTTCGCAAATTACCTTTACTGAGCTGGCACATAAAACGGATCAATTTGCACAGCTGCTACGTAATTTAAACGTCAAAGTGGGCGATCGCGTGCTGATTCGTTTGCCCAATAGTTTGGATTACCCCATCGCGTTTTTAGGCGCCATGAAAATGGGTGCGATTTCAGTGCCGACTTCTACCTTATTAACAGCAGAAGAAGTAGCTTATTTGGCTAAAGACTCAGGCGCAACCGTGCTGGTGACGGATGCTACTGCATGGTATGCGATGGAACCGCAGCTGGTTGCGGATTTGAAAAATATGCCTAATTTAAAGCATGTACTGTTATCGCAAACCACAGATACTCAGCCTCATGCGCACTTAAATGTGCTTGGTTTAGAAAATAGCTTGGCGGTGACGCACAAATTTGATAAAGCGCATCGCACACAAGCAGAAGACCCTGCTTACTTGGTTTATACCAGCGGAACGACTGGTTACCCCAAAGGCGTGTTGCATGCGCACCGCGCCTTGCTTGGCCGCCAGCCTGCGGCGCAATATTGGTTTAATTATTCCGACACCTCTAACGACCGCATTATGCATTCGGGTAAGTTTAATTGGACCTATGTGCTAGGCACAGGCTTGATGGATCCGCTGTATTTGGGCAAAACAGTGATTGTGCATGAAGGCAAAAATGATGCGCAAAAATGGCTGGATTTGATTCAAAAACATCAAGCGACTATCTTTATTGGCGTGCCGACTATTTATCGTCAATTGCTACAAAAAACGACAGCCGGCCAAGCCGAGCTGCCGAGTATGCGTCATTATATGAGCGCAGGTGAGCATTTATCCGATGAAGTGCTGACTCAGTGGCATGCACGTTTTGGTTTGAATATTTACGAAGCGGTTGGTATGAGTGAGTTTTCTTACTACTTAAGTCAAAGCCAATTTCGCCCGATTCGTCCAGGTTCTGCGGGTTTTCCGCAGCCAGGTCACAAAATTGAATTGCTTAATCCAGAAACCTTAGAGGCGGTTGCAGTGGGCGAAGAAGGCATGATTAGTGTGCCATTAAACGACCCAGGTGTATTTCTGAATTATTGGAATTTAGCCGAAGAAACGGCAAAATATAAGCACGATGGTTACTTTTTCACGGGAGATTACGCCAAGTATGATGCAGATGGCTATATCTGGTTTTTAGGCCGCAAAGATGACATTATCAAAAGCTTTGGCTATCGCGTTTCACCCTATGAAATAGAGCGTGTGTATAAAGGCCACCCCGATGTGGCCGATTGTGCCGCAGTAGGCGAAGAAATTGAAAAAGATAAACTGCTAGTGGTGATTTATGTGATTTTGAAACCTGATGCGACTACCAACCCAGACGATTTATTGGCCTTTGGCAAACAGCATCTAGCCGCTTACAAAGCGCCTAAAACGGTGTATTTGGCTAACGATTTTCCGCGCACCAAAAATGGTAAAATCTTGCGTAAAGACATCAGCCCTAATATTGCAGTAGCAAAATCTACGCGATAATTAAAAATGACCACCATTAAACAAACCGATTTTATTCAAAGTATCGCAGATGCGTTGCAATATATTTCTTACTATCACCCAGCTGATTATATTCAAGCCTTGGGTGAAGCCTACAAATTATTCTAGAATGTGTGCCGAAGGTAAGCGTCCTATTTGTCAGGATACTGGCATTGTTGTTGCTTTTGTTAAAGTAGGTATGCAGGTGAAGTGGGATGCAGGCCTTGATATTGTTCAGCTAGATGTTGAGCAAATGGTAAACGAAGGTGTGCGGCGTGCTTATTTGTTGCCAGAGAATAAATTACGTGCCTCTATAGTGACCGACCCAGCTGGAAAGCGCGCCAATACTAAAGATAATACGCCTGCAGTAGTGCATGTTTCGCTAGTGGCGGGTGATACAGTCGAGGTTAGTATTGCGGCAAAAGGTGGCGGCTCAGAGAATAAAGCTAAGTTGGCTATGTTGAATCCGAACGACTCAATTGTGGACTGGATATTAGAAGTAGTGCCTCAAATGGGTGCGGGTTGGTGCCCGCCAGGCATGCTGGGAATTGGCATTGGAGGTAGTGCAGAAAAGGCCATGCTAATGGCAAAAGAGTCGCTGATGGCGCCGATTGATATGCATGAATTGAAATTAAAAGATAGGCAAAGCCTAAATAAGATAGAACAGTTGCGCCTAGAGATTTTTGAAAAAGTAAATAATTTAGGTATAGGCGCACAAGGTTTGGGTGGCTTAGCAACCGTTTTAGATGTGAAAATTTTAGATTATCCAACCCATGCGGCTAGCCTGCCAGTAGCGATTATTCCGAATTGCGCGGCTACTCGGCATGTACATTTTGTTTTAGATGGAAGTGGTGCGGCGGAATTAACGCCACCAGATTTGAATGCTTATCCAGATGTGCATTGGGCGCCAAGCGCACAGGCCAAAAGGGTGAATGTGGATACGCTTACCAAGGCTGATATTGGGCATTGGCAAGCGGGCGAAACATTATTACTGACAGGAAAAATCTTGACAGGGCGTGATGCGGCGCACAAGCGTATTGCCAATATGCTGGCAAAAGGTGAAAAGCTGCCAGTCGATTTAAGCAATCGCTTAATTTATTACGTGGGCCCTGTGGATGCGGTGAAAGATGAAGCGGTAGGCCCAGCCGGCCCAACGACTGCTACAAGAATGGATGATTACACGGAGTTAATGCTGGGGCAACTCAACTTGCTTGGCAGTATTGGCAAGGCAGAGCGCGGTGATGAAGCGTTAGCTGTGATAAAAAAATATAAATCTGTGTATTTAATGGCTGTAGGCGGTGCGGCGTTTTTGGTTAGCAAGGCCATCAAAAAATCGCGCGTGATTGCGTTTGAAGATTTGGGCATGGAAGCAATTTATGAGTTTGATGTGGTGGATATGCCGGTAACCGTTGCGGTAAGCGCAACAGGTGAATCGGTACATAAAACTGGCCCTGCGCTGTGGCAGGAAAAAATAGGGCAAGATAAAATTGCCAAACAAAAGGTGATTGAAATTACAGCGTTAAATTAAATAGTAGTCAAAATAAAGGCATGGGTATCTCTATAAATTTAACTTTCTAAGTCAAACAAGGCGCGACTAAAAAATAATGACGCCGCATATGTTCGATATGTAAGGAGTTATTTTTTATGAGCAACGCCGTGTGGCGACGAAAGTTAAATTTATAGGGGTACCCATAACGGCTTGTGCCTTAAGTCACAGATTAGCATGCACTTTTAGTTATAACATCAGTCATAATGATGATGGCATAAACAAAGGTGAGTGAGATGATAAAAACTTCTAAAATAACGGTAGATAAAATTTTAGTCAGATTGTTACAAGCTGCTACAGGGATTTTGCTGTTATTTGTTGCGACAGCGGCAAGCGCGGTTGAAGTGGCTTTAAGCGCAGAAACAGCAAGCGTGCTGGATTATTTAACTGACAAAGAGGGCAGATACACAGGGCCTACTGTAGAAGACAAAATCGCTAAAATGGATACCGATAAAAACGGTTTTGCCGATGTATTTGAAGTGCGCGCTTATTTGGTTGCGTTGCATGGCAGCAATTACCAAAAAGATTTATTAGATAAATGGGAAGCATCTGCCAGCGGTAAAAGTTGCAGCACACCGTTTGCTAAAGAGTTATACACAGATAAAACCTACTAGCTTTAATTTCAAACGTTTCATATTTAAAGATTTTACAAATGTGAAACGACTGACGATTTGGGCTAGTTTATAATTTGGGCGTGTTTATAAATTCAAGTTTCTAAGTTAAACAAGGCGCGATTGAAAAATAATGACGCCGCATATATTTATATGTAAGGAATTATTTTTTATAAGCAACACAGTGTAACGACGAAAATTGGGGTTATAAATATGCCCACACGATTAATTACTAACGAGCCTGAAAACCATCATGTTAAAAGCCTATCAAACGCATGTGCAAGAGCGCGCAGCTGTTCAACTTCCACCATTGCCATTAAGTGCAGAGCAAGTCGCTGCGCTGGTCGAGTTGCTTAAAAATCCAGCCAAATCAGATGAAGCACAATTATTAGACCTGCTAGAAAATCAAACGCCAGCAGGTGTAGATACGGCTGCTTATGTGAAAGCCGCTTTTTTGGCTGATATTGCTAAAGGCGTTGCCACTTCACCTGTTATTAGCCCAGAAAAAGCCGTGCAATTGTTAGGTACTATGTTGGGTGGCTACAACGTGCAAGCCTTGGTTGAGCTATTAAGCACACCAATGGCTGCGCATGCAGTAACGGCTTTAAGCAATACCATTTTAATGTTTGATGCATTCCATGATGTGGATGTATTGATGAAAGCGGGCAATGCGCATGCCAAGACTTTAATGACTTCTTGGGCAAACGCAGAATGGTTTACCAGCAAGCCTGTACTTGCTAAACAATTAAAAATGATTGTTTTTAAAGTGGATGGCGAAACCAATACCGATGATTTAAGCCCTGCGCAAGACGCTTGGAGCCGCCCAGATATTCCGTTGCACGCCAAAGCGATGCTAGTGAATAAAATGCCTGATGGCCTAGCAAAAATTGATGCATTAAAACAAAAAGGCTTACCACTGGCTTATGTGGGCGATGTGGTTGGCACTGGCTCTTCACGCAAATCAGCGATTAATTCAGTGCAATGGTTTATGGGTAACGATATCCCGAATATCCCGAACAAGCGAACAGGCGGCGTGATTTTAGGCGCAAAAATCGCCCCAATTTTCTTTAATACCGCAGAAGATTCAGGCGCGTTGCCGATTCAATGCGACGTATCCAAAATGCAAACGGGCGATGAAATCACTATTTTTCCGTATGAAGGAAAAGTGTTGAATGAGACAGGCGAAGTGATCTCTACTTTTGAGCTAAACCCTGTCACTATTCCAGATGAAGTGCGCGCGGGTGGCCGTATTCCATTGATTATTGGCCGCGGCTTAACGGCCAATGCGCGCAAAGCTTTAAACTTGCCTGAGACCGAAATTTTTATTAAAGCAACCCCATCAATTGTTTCAAGCAAAGGCTATACGCTAGCGCAAAAAATGGTGGGTCGTGCCTGCGGCTTGCCTGAAGGCACTGGTGTGCGCCCAAATACATATTGTGAGCCAAAAGCGACCACAGTCGGTTCGCAAGATACCACTGGCGGTATGACACGTGACGAGCTGAAAGAATTAGCTTGTTTAGGTTTTAGCAGCGATTTAGTGATGCAAAGTTTTTGCCACACTGCTGCGTACCCTAAGCCAGTGGATATTAAATTGCAACATAGCTTGCCAGAATTTATGTCTAGCCGCGGCGGCGTGAGCTTGCGCCCAGGTGATGGCGTAATCCACTCATGGTTAAACCGTTTAATTCTGCCTGATACGGTTGGTACTGGCGGCGATTCACATACGCGTTTCCCAATTGGTATTTCATTTCCTGCGGGATCTGGGCTGGTAGCGTTTGCTGCTGCCACAGGCGCTATGCCATTAGATATGCCAGAATCAGTGCTGGTGCGCTTTAAAGGCGAAATGCAGCCTGGCATTACCCTGCGCGATTTGGTGAATGCGATTCCTTATGCGGCGATTCAAGAAGGCACATTAACGGTTGGTAAAACCAACAAAAAGAACGTATTTAACGGACGAATTTTAGAAATCGAAGGATTGCCTGATTTAAAAGTAGAACAGGCGTTTGAATTTGCGGATGCTTCTGCAGAACGCTCTGCTAACGGCTGCACGGTTTTATTATCGGAAGCGCCGGTGATTGAGTTTTTAAAATCTAATATCGTGCTGATGCAAAATATGATTGAAAACGGCTATGAGGATGCGCGCACCTTGCAACGCCGTATTGAGAATATGCAGGCTTGGCTAGCTAAGCCTAACTTGTTGCAACCAGATGCGGATGCGGAATACGCGCATGTGATTGAAATTGATTTGGCAACGATTAATGAGCCATTAGTGGCTTGCCCAAATGACCCTGATGACATTAAACCAATGTCAGCGGTGGTGGGTGACAAAATTGATGAAGTGTTTATTGGCAGCTGCATGACCAATATCGGCCACTATCGCGCGGCGGCAAAAGTGCTGGAAGGCACAGGCAATATTCCAACCCGTTTATGGATTGCCCCGCCAACCCGTATGGATGAAGCGCAATTGCGTGATGAAGGCGTATATTCTGTGTTCGGTATTGCGGGTGCGCGTACCGAAGTGCCAGGTTGCAGTTTATGCATGGGCAACCAAGCGCGTGTGGCCGATAAAGCCACCGTATTCTCTACCTCAACCCGTAACTTTGATAACCGTATGGGTAAAGATGCGCGCGTTTACTTGGGTTCAGCCGAGTTAGCAGCGGTATGCGCCAAATTAGGCCGTATGCCAAGCCATGCCGAATACATGGAAACGATTGGCAGTAAATTGCAAAATACCGCCGAAATTTATAAATATTTAAATTTCGATCAAATGACAGAATACAAGGCGGCACTAGACACCTTAAGCAGCGGCAAAAAAGTGATTCCCATTGCTGAAGTGGTTTAGCAGTAGATGGTAAAAAATTACAATGCTAAAACCTAGCGAAAAGAACCCATTCGGCAGGTTTAATTGGAAAGATTGGCGCATTATGCTGCCAGTCTTTTTAATTTTGGCTGCACTGGTTTTTGTGGGCTATCGCTATCATATTGACCACAAAGTAATTCTTGGTTCAACGGTTCTGATTGGCTTACTATCTGGTGCTTTTGCTTGGCTGGTGGGCGTTATTGGCTTAATCCCTTTTGTTGGGCCTGTTATTGTAAAAGTGCTCAGTATTGGTTTTATTTGGTTGCTAAATGCGGTGGGTTATGTGATTTCGTACATTGCTATCAAGCGCGGCTACAGCAAAGATGTGCAAACTTATCGCGGGCTCACAATCTCACTCATTATAGGTATCGTTATTGGCTATATTATTGCGCAATATATCTAATCGCATTAGCAAGCTGGGCGATTACTTACCAGCGATTTTCTTCGCAGCTGGCTTTATTTGGGATGCGTTAACCATTGGTCGCAATGTAGCGGCAACCGATTTAATCATCTTTGCGGGCTATCTGTTAGCCGCCGCTTTGATTCTGTTTATTACCAGCCGTCCTAGTTTTATTTTGGCGGATGAAGCCAAGCTACCCAGCCGCCTATATGTCCTTGTCACATCCCGCTGGCCCTATTTTTTACTGCAATTTTTATTTGGTAGCCTGTTAAGCGCGCTTTTTATTTTATATTTTAAAAGCTCTAGCCATTGGCTGGCTTGGCTCATGTGTTTGTTTTTAGGGGCTTTGCTGGTTGCAAACGAATTTTTAGAAGATCAATACAGGCGTTTTACCGTCAGCTGGGCACTTTTTGGATTATGCGCTATGTTGCTATTCAACTTTGCTTTGCCGTTTATTTTGGGCAGTGTGCTCAGCATTTGGTTTTATCTAAGTACCTTATTAGGCGCGGCTTTGGCTTATTGGCTTTACACAAAAACGCCTAATCACTTAGGCAGTATTTGGCCAGTTTCAGTCATTGCTGGCTTGCTCATGTTAGCGTACGCGGTAGATATGATTCCGCCAGTACCTCTGGTTAAGCGCGATATTGCCATGGCTTATTCAATCGAAAAAACAAATGGAAAATACCAACTAACCCAGCAAAAATCGCCTTGGTGGAAATTTTGGCGTAAAACCAGCGATGATTTAGAGGTGAAAGGCGGGGAACGTATTTATTGTTTTTCAAGCATTTTTGCGCCAGCAGGCTTAAAAACCAAGCTGTTTCACGATTGGCAACGCCACACCAAACAAGGCTGGGTGCTGCAATCGCGCGCCAGTTTTAGCGTAAGTGGTGGCCGCTACGATGGCTTTAGAGGCTACACCTATAAAACCAATCCAGCGGCCGGCGATTGGCGGGTGATTATTAAAACAGAAAACGAAAAAACCATTGCCGTACATCATTTTTCGGTGCGCTTGACTGATGCAAACGCACCTACTATCCAGCATTTATATTAATTTTGGTATTAATGCTTTACATCACTGTGGGCCATTAATTTATCGATGTAAGCAATCGCAACTGCCGATAAAACAAACGTTATGTGAATAATCGTCTGCCACATCATCACTTTGTCGGTTAAGTTTTCTGCATTAATAAACGTTTTTAGCAAATGAATCGATGAAATGCCAATAATCGCTGTGGCCAATTTTACCTTTAGTAAATTAGCATTCACATGCGATAACCAATCAGGTTCATCTGGGTGACCACTTAAATTTAGACGCGAAACAAATGTTTCGTAACCACCCACAATCACCATAATCAGCAAGTTTGAGATCATCACCACATCAATTAAACCCAATACAATCAACATGATATCGGCTTCAACCAGCATGGTTGCTTTTTGCACTAAATGTACCAGCTCTACACCAAAGAAAAACACATAAACGGCTTGCGCGATAATTAAGCCTAAATAAAGCGGCAATTGTAGCCAGCGGCTGCCAAATAAAATATTCGACATAATATTGCCCTGTTTATATTCGCCAGCAGTTGGTTTGGTTTTTGGTTGCATTCGGTTTCCTCAATTAATCTAAAAATCTGTGCGCATTTTACATTATGTAATGTGGCTTGTGAGTGTGTAATGTGCTGTGTCATCCAAGCTTAATAAATCGGTTAATAGGGGCATCGCTTCATTTAGCAGTGTGGGTAAAATATAAGGCGGATTAACAATAAACATACCGCTGCCGTGCATGCCAAAGCCTTTTGCGCTTGGCGTTTGTACAGTCAATTGAATGTTGAGCCAATTTTTAAGATTCAGTTTAGCTAAATCGGCCAGCATTTGCGCGGGTTCAGGCCGCTGCAATAGTGGATACCAAACCATAAAAGTGCCAGTGGCAAAGCGCTTTAAACTATCCTGTATGCAATCCACCACACGCTGATAATCCTCTTTTAGCTCATACGGCGGGTCAATTAAAACCACGGCACGCTTGGTTGGCGGCGGTAAGCAGGCTTTTAAGCCTGCAAAGCCATCCTGCTGATTCACTTTAACGGCATTATCTAATTTTCCATGCTCATTGCTAAAGTTTTGCAATAGCAAATTGTAATCATTACGATGCAGCTCAAAAAGACGCATCTTGTCGGTAACGCGAATTAGTGAATCGGCAATTTTGGGTGAGCCTGGGTATAAGCTTAAGCGACTGTTTTGATTGTATTGTTGAATCAATGCAACATAGTCGTTCAATGATTGCGGCAGTATTTTTGCACTCAATAATCTTAAAATACCTGTTTCAAACTCAGCATTCTTTTGCGCAAACTCACCATTTAACGCATACATGCCCGCGCCTGCATGGGTGTCGATATACCAATAAGGCGCCTCTTTCTGGTTAAAGTAATCCAGCACCATGCTTAAAACATAATGCTTTAAAACATCGGCATGATTGCCTGCGTGAAAGGCGTGGCGGTAACTTAACATATTAAAACGGCAGAAAATAGCATGGCAAAATTATAGAGGCAAAGCAGTGATTTCTTGTATGATTCATTCAATAATTTAAATTTAATTACGCAGAAAACCATTATGGATCACCACCATCATCATGATGCGCACGAACATAAAAACGCGCATCCAGAAAAATCATTACCAAACAGTATTTATGCCATTCCATTTTTTTTGATATTGGCTTTTGCAATACTTGAATTTTTTGGCGGTATTTGGACTAATTCACTGGCTTTATTAAGTGACGCTTGGCACATGTTTTCCGATTTATTCGCGCTTGGGCTGGCATGGTTTGCCGCTTTTTTATCAGCCAAGCCTGGCACGCATCGGCATGCTAGTGGGCAAAGCCACTTAGAAATCGCCGCTTCTGCGGTTAATGTCCTGCTCATGTTTGCGGTGGTTGCCTATATTATTTTTGAGGCCATACAACGGTTAAGCCATCCGCAAGCAGTAACAGGCAGCTATGTCATCTTTATTGCTTTGGCAGGCTTAGTGGTCAATTTAATTGTATTAAAGATGTTGCATGGTAGCGATGATGGGCATGGTCACGGTGCCGAACAAAACCATAATAAACGCGCCGCTTATTTACACGTCATGGGCGATTTATTGGGGTCAGTCGCGGCAGTGGTGGCAGGTACGGTTATCTATTTCACAGGGTGGCTATTAATTGACCCCATATTGTCTATCTTTATATCATTGTTAATTCTGATTGTGACCATCAAGCTCACCAAAGATATTTGGACTTCATATAAAAACGGTTAGAAACTTACTTTAGTACTTTACACAATACTTTTAAAGGAGAACGCAATGCCCTACGTTAATATCAAACTAGCAGGCGAAGTCAGCCGCGAACAAAAAGCCCAAATCGCCAAAGAAATCACCGAAACTTTAGAACGCGTGGCGCATAAGCCAAAATCGTATACCTACATTACTTTTGAAGAAGTGGCGTATGAAGATTGGGCGATAGGCGGGCAGTTGTTGGATGAATGAAGCCAGTAAATTGGCTTGGACGGTGCTAAAATATTAGCATGTTTGATCCCAAGCCCATTTTAAAAAACTTGCCCAATCTGCCAGGCGTTTATCGCATGATTAACGCCACCGATGAAGTGATTTATGTTGGTAAAGCCAAAGATATTAAAAAGCGCGTTTCTAGCTATTTTAATAAAAACTTACCTAGCCCACGTACGCGCATGATGGTGAGTAATATTGTTAAGATTGAAACGACGGTCACGCGCAGCGAAGCGGAGGCTTTACTGTTAGAAAATAATCTCATCAAAGGCTTAATGCCGCGTTACAACGTGTTGTTTCGCGATGACAAGTCTTATCCTTATATCACCCTTACTGGCGATAAGTTCTCTCGCTTGGCTTTTCACCGTGGCGCTCAGCGCAAAGGTTCACGCTATTTCGGCCCTTTCCCTAATAGTGTTGCGGTGCGCGAAAGTATTCAGCTTTTACAAAAAGTATTTAAATTGCGCACTTGTGAAAATACCGTCTTCGCCAATCGCAGCCGCCCCTGTTTGCAATATCAAATTGAGCGTTGCACCGCGCCGTGTGTGGATTATATTTCTACAGAAGATTATGCGCACGATGTGAATATGGCCGCGCTGTTTTTAGAAGGCAAAACCAATGAGGTGATTAATACCTTGGGCGACAAAATGAATACGGCGGCGGCCAATCAGGAATACGAAATGGCGGTGGTATTTAGAGACCGCATGCAAGCGCTGCGTCAAGTACAAGCCAAACAGTTTGTCAGCGATTTCAGTGTGTCTGATGCGGATGTAATTGCCTGCGCCAATATTCAAGGCCAGCATTGTATTAACTTGGTGATGATTCGCGGCGGGCGGCATTTGGGCGATAAAAGCTTTATGCCAAAAAATACGCAAGATGCCGATTTAGTAGAAACCGTAGAGGCGTTTTTAACCCAACATTATGTGGCGCAAAACACACCGCCTATGATTGTTTGCGGTGCCGAGGTGGATGCTAAAACCTTTGAATTAGCATTTAGCGAGCAATCTGGGCGAAAAATCAAAATCATCACTAATGCCATTGGCGATAAGCGCGTTTGGTTAAAAATGGCGCAAACCAATGCCGAATTAGCGCTAACGCAAAAACAAGCTGCTGCCAGCAACCAAGAAGCGCGCTTGATAGCGCTACGTGAAGCATTGAATTTACCCGAAACTACTGAGCGGATAGAGTGCTTTGATATCAGCCACACCATGGGCGAAGCGACGGTAGGTAGCTGTGTGGTATTTGATAAAGGCAATCTGCAAAATAGTGAATACAGACGCTATAACATTACAGGCATTACGCCAGGGGACGATTACGCCGCCATGCGCGATGTGTTGACGCGCCGTTACAAAAAAGTAGCAGCAGGCGAGGGTGTAAGACCCGATTTAATTTTTATTGATGGTGGCAAAGGCCAGCTAGGCGTAGCGATGGAAGTGATGCAAGAAGTTGGCTTGGAAGACATTTTGCTAGTTGGTATCGCCAAAGGCGAAGAGCGCAGACCAGGCCTAGAAACCATGATTTTTTCGGACACAGGTGAAATGCTGAACTTGGAAAAAGATAATCAAGCTTTACATTTATTGCAACAAATACGGGATGAATCGCACCGCTTTGCTATTACGGGTCACCGCGCAAAACGTGCTAAAGCACGTATTACTTCAAGCCTAGAAGATATAGAAGGCGTGGGCGCAAAACGCCGCAAAGCATTGCTAACGCGCTTTGGTGGATTAGATGGGGTGAAAAGTGCTAGTATGGATGAAATCGCGCAGGTAGAAGGCATTAGCCAAGTGCTAGCGGTGAAAATTTACGAACAATTGCACTAACTTTGAATCATCAATAATCTAAAACCATCAATACTATAAAAATCTATGTTGTGGAATGTCCCTAATATTTTAACCGTACTACGCATAGCGCTAATTCCTGTGTTTGTAGGAATCTTTTATTTGCCGCACAATTTATATGCACTAGGCATGACACCTTCGCACACCTTGAATGTTGCCGCCGCTAGCGTCTTTACTTTAGCCGCCTTTACCGATTGGCTAGATGGTTTTTGGGCGCGAAAGTTTAATCAAACCTCTAAATTCGGTGCGTTTTTAGACCCAGTAGCCGATAAGTTAATGGTGGCCGCAGCGTTAATAGTGCTAGTAGAGTTTGGTCGTGTAGGTGCTGTGGTTTCCCTTATTATTATCGGTCGAGAAATTGCCATTAGTGCCTTACGTGAATGGATGGCGGGACTAGGTAAAGGCAGTAATGTAGGCGTGGCAATGATTGGTAAAGTGAAAACGGCGGCGCAAATGCTGGCGATATTACTGCTGCTTTATTACGATGATTTAAATTTAGGCTCGCTAGGTTACTTTCATACCAAATTGGTAGGACAGTTTTTAATTGTTTTTGCTGCTTTTTTAACATTGTTATCAATGGCTTATTATTTAAAAGCAGCATGGCCACAACTCAAAGAGTCTATTCGGTAAGATTTTTGTTTGAAATTAATCGTAAACTTTAGTGATTAATTAGTCGATTTAGTCTTGACGCTGTCTCGAAAACCGCTATAATGCTGGCTGTCTTAACGACGCGGGAATAGCTCAGCTGGTAGAGCGATACCTTGCCAAGGTATAGGTCGCGAGTTCGAGT